>ERZ869925.21-NODE-21-length-103644-cov-36.379007_pt1 | contig 103644 bp, 155 predicted proteins | sample MGYA00579311_ERZ869925 | MGnify/ENA primary metagenome ERZ869925 (study PRJEB32216, sample SAMN09231817) | wastewater metagenome | place: USA: Maryland | collected 2016-07-30 | study: EMG produced TPA metagenomics assembly of the PRJNA472060 data set (Reclaimed...
TTATTTGATTTGATTTGATGAAAAGGGCTGTATCGAAAGATGCAGCTTTTTTTTTTTTGAAAATAAATTTGGATATATGGAAAAGATGTAGTACCTTTGTACTGTTTAGTAAAATTTAGTCTTCATGTTTAAAATGGGTCTGGAACTTAAGGGTTCATTGACCCATTTTTTTTGTGGGTATATAAAAAATATTCATGTAGAGTGGAGTATACTTCCCCACAGCTTTGTGGCTGTTTGACCGTCTATTGTTTTAAGACATGACAAAGATAAGAAGAAAATTTGGAATAAAAAAAATTTATTTTGTTTGGTGGATTAAAAAGTTTGTTTTATATTTGTACTCACAAAACAATAACAATATGACACAAGTAGAGAATCTTATTAATCTGTTTAAGAAGTCAGGGTTGACAGAAACAGAGTGGGTACAGTTGGACAATTTGGATGAGGCTCGTTTGGCTTACGATGAGAACAGGGAGGTTGTTGTTGAGAATGAGCATGGCAGTTTCTTTCCTGTTGAAGATTTGTCTAGGGAGGAAATGGAAATCTTTTTGTTTGTTATTCCTGAGAACACCATTGAGGTAATTGACCATGCTGAATACAGTGACCGTAGCAAATTGTTTTATGAGCATAAGGGTGACGTTGTATGTTTGCATGACGATGAGAAGGGACAGTTGGGTTGGTTCAAGGTATGGTACGATGCTGAAATGGAAGACAGGGAATATATTACCTTGAATGAGGAAATTGTTTATTTGGATGAGTTGGACGAGCTATAAAAAATAAATGAAAAAAGATTTGGAAAGTTGAAAGTCTTTCCCTATCTTTGCTTCACAAAATCAATAAAACATGAAAGCAGTAATTACAAGCCCTATTGGGTTGAGCATTAGCAAGGGTGACTGGGAAGGTTCCGAGTGGACGTTATCTGGTTATCCTAAGGCAGATGTGATTGGACATCATTATCCAGACGCATATGCTTTTGAAGAAGCTGTAAAAAAGAATTTCAATTGCAGTGGATTGGACTTTGACAGTGAAACTTGTGAGTTCTACGTATATGCGAAGACCAAGCAACGTTTGGTGAGTCTGTTAACCCAGATTGAAAAGCATTACGAGAAAGCAAAAAAAATGTATTAAAAAATTTGCAGGGATGAAAGTCCCTGCTTATCTTTGCATCATGAAAGTAAAAGACCACAAAAAGTTCTGTTGTTTCGAGTACGAATCTGACATGAGCAATACCAATTTCCAATTGGGGGATGTTGTAACCAAAGTTTCAGAAGATGGAATTGAAATCGGTGTAGTTATTCAGCTACATGACGATGGGGATTTCAGAACTGATATGTTTGGCAATGCCAGTCCAAGTGAGGTTACGTTATCCACAATGGGTGAAGTTGAAAAGTATCGCAACGAGTTGTTGGGAGATTTGGTAAAATAATTTGAAAATAACCCTATCAAAATTTGGTAGGGTTATTTTTTTGTCTTATCTTTGTATCACAAAACAAAACAATATGCAACGCAAAAAAATCTATGTAACAGTCGAGTTGACTATCGAGAGTGATAAGGAAATCACAAACGACACCTTAGACAGAGTAGCACAGGAAATGGATTACAATTTCAGCTACGATGAAGATGGGGTTAAGATTATTCCTCACTTCACTGAAATCATTGATACAAGTGAAACATTAAATCAATAATACCAATGGCGACAATTTTTAATTCACCTGACCAAGTTAAGGTTCCTGAATTGGATTTCAAAAACTTTGGACAGTATGAGAAAGACTGTGAGAAGTACAAAGCAGACCTGAAAGCGTGGTTGCACAAGAATGGCTACAACGGCAAGAATGTTGGTGAAATTATTCAGTTCCCTGTGGCAGATGGCTATGCAGAATACATGGTAGCATCTATGAAACCTGTGAAACTTGTTCACCTGCCTTTGATGGACGCATGGCATTTTCAATATGCGCATCTTATGACAGCCAAAGAGGTTCAGTCCAAGATTGATGGGCAGAATCGTTTGAAGGAGCTGTTCAAAAAATAAATCAAAAAAGATTTGGAGGATTGAAAAATCCTCCTTATCTTTGTCAAAAATAAAACAATATGACAATCGAACGTATAACAGAATTGCAGGAGATGCATGGTCTTAAGCAAATGCAGGACCTAATTAATTCAGGTGACGCATGGAAGATGGAAGGTTCATATGGACGTGCTGCGATGGCCAATTTGGAAAGCGGTGCTTGTATGTTACCTACCGAGTCTCACAGGGATTATTGGGGTAATGTGGTTCCTAGCAGGGATATGTTGAAAGATGGTACCAAGGGTACACTGGGGAATTCAATCAATTTTTGGACAGCTGTTGAAGACGGCACAATTGTACTGGAGGATGAGTATGGGGATGACGACTGAGGAATTGTGTATCCAAAATATTGAGCGTGGTATACGTTTGATTCAGAGTGGTAAGAAGTCACCTAAGGAAGCTGGAGTAGGGTCCAGTCTCAATAGATTAAAAGATTTAAATATTGGGATGTATGAAGATTTGTTAGTCAAATATAAAATAGCTGTTGAACGTTATAATAGTTTAAACAAATGAAAGTGAAGTTGAGTCCTAATAGTCGTGGGATTATAAAAACGGCACTGGGTGAATATAAAAGAGCTGTAGAGAATTCGAATCATATATTCTTTGTTAATTATGAGGAAAGTGATGAGAATGCTCAAGTGATGATGTTTGACAGGAAACGCAATTTGATATCGGATAATTATTTTGCTTTTTCAGAATTGACAAGGGTTCTGGAGGCTAAAGAATATTCATGGATATCAAAAGATTTAAAAGAGCTTTGGGAAGAGAATAAAGAAATTTGGTAAAACCAAAAATTTGTTCTATCTTTGTGTCATGTAAAAATCATTAAAGTCATGATATATAAATTCAATGAAAAATCGTTAAAGTATGACAAGATAACTGGAAGGGTTATTTTGATTGTCTTTGCTGTATTGTTAACTGGGTGTGGTATAACTACTACATTTTTGGTAACCAAGGCGAATGATATTCGATACATTACTGAGGAAACCAAACAGATTATTATCAAACAGGAGAATGAGTTTTCACCAGGAAAATTAAAGGCTTACATTCTGGAGTTAAACATTCGATTTCCGCACATTGTTTATGCACAAGCGTTGTTGGAAAGTGGAGAGTTTAAGAGCCATGTTTTTAAAGCTAATCATAATTTCTTTGGGATGAAGGAAGCCAAACAGCGACCCACTACCAATAAGGGAACGGAGAATGGTCATGCTTATTTTAATAATTGGAAAGATTGTGTGGTTGACTATGGGTTTTTTCAAGCGGCATACTTGAATGATTTGCGAACGGAAAAAGAATATTTTGATTATCTGGGGCAGAATTATGCAGAAGACCCAAACTATGTAAGCAAGTTAAAAAAAATAATTGAAAAAACCGCCAAATAAATTTGGTGGTTTTCTTTTTTTGTTTTATATTTGCATCACTAATCAAAAACAAATAAAGCCATGAGTAAGTATTTTTCAATTTCAGGTTACTGGAAAGATGACAAGAGTGAATTCAGTGGTTACATTGTAAAAGAGTTTGATGATGCTGAACAAGATGAGGCATTGGATTCTCAAATCTTTTATTATGGTTTGAGTGAAGATGATTTGAAATCTAGTTGTGAGGAAGATGCTTTGGAATTTGTGGTTACACATTTTGAAGAAATAAATTTGGTAGTTTAAAATAATTGTTTTATATTTGCATCACTAATCAAAAACAAATAAAGTTATGCCAATATTCGATTTAAGTAATCAGGACGAGCGTAATAAATACGCTAAAAGCGATGCTGAAAAAACAGCACCGAGTTTCACAGTATCATTGACCTTTGAATGTGTTGATGCTAAATCACCACAGGATGCTGTACAAACCATTTTGAAATGGATTAAAGAGGGTGTGGATGAAATGGTGTTTGATGTTCAGAATGAAATCACCAATGAAAAGTTCACTGTTGATTTGAATGAAGACGAGGAAAATCAAGTTTTACCTAATAACGATTAAACCTATGGCAAATTACATTGACGGAATGGAAGGTGGCAAGCACAATTCGGATGATGCTGAATATCGTTCACCTTCAACATTTGAAATCAAAATCACTGGTGAAGGACAGCGTAAGCACATCATTCATGCTTTATACGATGTTATTCGTAACTTGGAGAATTCAACCGATGAAGATTTGGCTTTGAGTGTTGAATGGGAAGACCCAGTGCTTATGACAGAAATTGTAGAAAATTAACAAAAAAGATTTGGAGGAATGAAAATTCCTCCTTATTTTTGTCAAAAATAAAACGAGATGGCAAACCGATTTGTATATAAGCCTTGGGCTTCGTATCGTTCACAGAATGGTACTGATGAATGTCGAGTATTTGATAGTTATGCTAAATTGCGTAGTGCAATGAAAGCAATGATGTCAGACAGCGTTGACAATATTGTTGAGGTTACACGTACACGTAGAGGTGAGTGGGGGCAATGGTTTGAGCGTTGGTCTATCAATGAGGCTACCAACAAACTTGAAAAGATAAAAGAAACTTGGTTATAGATTTGGAATAATCAAAGTTTTGTTTTATCTTTGTCAAAAATTAATCATTATGGAAAATGTACGTATTGTTTTAATCCCTGTGGATTATCATGCCAGTCGCAAGTTATGCGAGTTGATTCAGAACCAAAGCTATTCATCTATCACCGAGTTGATGAAAGAAATCAATTCACACATGGGTGAAGATGCTGATGAATTAGGACAAGGGGTATTGATATACCCGTTGGATTCATTCATGGAAGATGTGAATGACCAATTTATAGATGTACTCACAGAGTATTTTATTTCTTATATAAAAATTGAAGAGTAATGAAAGAGAAAGTAACAGTATATAAACTGATTGATAGGGATGCGGAATTCGTATTTGACAGTACAGTTTTGGTAGGTACATTGAATGATGTGCGTACATGGGCTAAGAACCTTTGGGAGAAAGACCATGATTGGGTTGAAAGCAATTTAACAGATTGGGTTGAGAATGGATTGATTGAAGAAGGTTTCTATGCTTTAATGGATGACGATAGAATATTGGTTGATTTCCTCACCAATATGGGTTATGACATTATTGAAGTATGTGAAGTACCCTTTGATGACTTCTACGATGGTCAAAAGCCTACACAGGAATTGATTGATGAGGTATTGGAGCAAATCAAAAAAGATGTTGCTATGGGAGATTTGACAGCATTGGATGAGATGTTAAATGCGATGCCTGTAAAAAACCTTATTGCTTATTTGCCAGAAAAATAATTTAAAAAATATTTGGTAGATTAAAAAACTTGTTTTATATTTGCATCACAATAATCAAATAATAAAAACATCATGGGTTACACAACAGATTTCAGCGGACGTTTCAACACAAACAAACCGCTTTCGGACAAAATGTTCAACTTCCTCAAAGCATTCAACGAGACTCGCAGAATGGGTCGCAATGTAGATGCAGTCTTTGGAGTTCAAGGTGAGTTCTACGTATTTGGTGGTGGTTCATTCGGACAAGACAGCGAACCAAGCATCATTGACAACAATGAGCCACCTGTGATACAGCCTGGTCTTTGGTGTCAGTGGACACCTTCGGACGACCGTATGGGTATTGAATGGGATGGTGGTGAAAAGTTTTACAACTACACTGAATGGTTGGTGTATCTTATTCACAAGGTACTTGCACCCAATGGTTACGTTCTCAATGGTACGGTAACATGGCAAGGTGAAGATACTGGCGATGTTGGTGAAATCATTGTAGAGAACAACCGAGTGTTCACAGAAGCGTGGAAAGGTAGCAGAGAAGAAGTAACACCACAGAGTGCATCAAAGTATTCTTACAAGGGTGGAAACAAAGTAGGATATATGCAGACTGAAACGGTGCTTATCTTGGATGGTGTGGACACACTTTTGGATGCACCAAAAGATGAAGTGAAGGTTGAAGAACCTACAAACGAAAGCAAAGATTTTGCAACGTGGTTGATTATCCATACTGATGAAGTAACCAATACAGCAGGGGCTTGTCGTAGATACAAGAACAAGGTTCTGAATGTGAATGAGTTGTACGACATTTATTTGTCGAACAAATAAAAAAATGAAAATAACCCTATCAAAATTTGGTAGGGTTATTTTTTTGTCTTATATTTGCATCACTAATCAAAACAAGTAGTATGAAACTAGAGTTAAAAAACATCAAAGTCAATTTGACTTTCAGCGAAGAAACGACAATGTTCAAAGCTGACATCTATGCCAATGGCAAGAAGATTGGTTATGCCGAGAATGATGGACATGGTGGTTGTACAGATTACAATCGTTATCCAAACCAAGAAGAAGCAATGAAAGCTGCCGAGGCTTATGCTCAAACACTTCCAAGCGATTTCTACGAATTCGGTGGGGTGAAGCGTGAAATCAAGATGAACCTTGAGCATTGGATTGACAAGCAAATTGATGCGTATGTAACAGCAAAGGAAACTGCCAAGATTGAAAAGAAATTGGCAAAGAAAATGGAAACCAAAATTGTGATTAAACGTGCTAATGGTACTTACAGCGAATTGGGTTACAATAAAAACCTTAAAATCAAAGACCTTACACATGACAATTTGGTTCGTTTGATAAGTGCTGCCAAAGCATCATTGCAAGATGGGGATATTATCCTGAATAAAAATATTTGAAAATAAATTTGCAGGGATGAAAATCTCTGCTTATCTTTGCAAAACAAAAACAAAATAATAAATGCCAAATCACATTACAAACATTCTCACCATTAGTGGTGATGAGCAAGAGGTACAAAAGTGCCTAGCAGAAATCAAAGGTCAAGAAGAAGGTCAATTCATTGACTTCAATACCTTTGCACCTATGCCAAAGGAACTGGAGAATACCCAATCCCCAGTAAAAATCATTTCACAAAAGGAATACGATGAACAAGAGGCTCGTATTGCCAATGGTGATTTGACAGAAATGGAGAAGCAATGGGGTTTTTCTCGTGGAATTACCAAAGAAATGTCAAAGCGTTTCCAAGAAGAATTTGGTGCTGACAACTGGTATGACTGGCACATTCAGAACTGGGGTACTAAGTGGAATGCTTACAGCCAAATTTCAGAAGAGGGTGATAATGTAATTACATTCGACACAGCGTGGAGTACACCTTTCGATGCAATCCAAACATTGTCAACAAAGTATCCTACACTATCTTTCAATGTTCGTTATGCTGACGAAGATTTCGGACACAATGTAGGTGAGTACACTCTCGAAGATGGTGAAGAAACCTATGAGAATGTACCTGATGGTGGTTCGATTGAGGCATTGCGTATGGCAATAGAAATCCAAGGTGGTGATGAATATTATTTGATAGATTATTTGTCGAATGATGCCGAAGAAGGTGAAGAATTCGCAAACAGCCTTATTCAACTGGCACACGAAAAGGAGTATCTTGAAGAAGATTATCCATTGTTCGTATTGGAGAAACTAAAAGAACTGGCACTGGCTGATGAACAATTTGAACGGGTTGCTGAAATCGACAAACTTATCGAGAGCAAACCTGCCGAGGTTGATGAAGATGAGGAATAAATAATTTGAAAATAACCCTTGCAAAATTTGCAGGGGTTATTTTTTTGTTCTATATTTGTACCACAATAATCAAATAAACAAATGGCAACCAAAACATTCAAAATCGGTGAGAGAGCCAAGGGTGGCGTTATCACAGCAGAAACAACCAAAAACACTGTAACCCTTATTGCAAAATTGTGGGACACTTCAGCAGGTTACACCAAGTCAAGCAACCAAAGCAACGCAAAGGAAATGTATCGTATTACGGTTGACGTAAACGATGGCGATGCTGAATGGAAATTGTTTAACTGGGCAAGTGAGGAAAGCACTAGCTACCATGCTGATGAAATCATCAAGTGGGTAAAGTCAAAGGTTGAGTTGAAAAAAGATTCAATGTGGCGTTAAAATAATTGCAAAAAGATTTGGAGAATTGAAAAGTTCTCCTTATCTTTGCATCACTAATCAAAACAAATAATAAATCATGGGACAGTATTACAAGCCTATTATTCTTGCCAAAAAGAGAGGCAGATTTGAAAAAATCCTTGCATGGGTTTATTCACACGACATCGAGTTTACATTCAAACGCCAAGATGGTACTAGTTGCACCATTGGACATGGTTTGAAGCTCATGGAGCATTCATGGCGCAAAAACGATTTTGTCCAAGCCTTTGAAACCCTTATTGCCGACAATCCGCAGCGTGTGGTTTGGGCTGGTGATTATGCGGATAATGAGCCTGGTCGTAAGGAAACGTACATTTCTGAACGAAAAGATGAATTGGGTCGCATCGTAAAGAAGCGTGTAAAAGAAGATGTGAACCTATACGGTTTGTGTGAAGATAATACAAAGCGTATTCCGAAAGCTCGTGCCAAAGAATATCGCTTTATTATCAACCATACCAAAGGGGTATTTGTTGACAAGCGCAAAGGTGCAAAAGATAATGATGGTTGGCAAATTCACCCTCTGCCTTTGTTGACTTGTGAAGGCAATGGTCGTGGTGGTGGCGACTTCCGAGGTGAAAGTTCATTGATTGGTATGTGGGCACGTGATGTAATCTCTGTGAGCGACACCAAACCAAAAGATTTTGAGGAATTGATTTTTGATTTGGTTGAATAAAATAATTTAAAAAAGGTTTGGAAATTTCCAGACCTTTTTTTATCTTTGCATCATGAAACAAGAATACTTAGATACCATAACACAAACAGCCACAGGATACCCTGTGAAAAACCTTCGTTGGTTGAAGGTTGACAATATTATTGTTGGTCAAGTGAAAGACCCATTAACGGGTAAAGAAACCTTGCATGATGGATTTGTTTCAGGTGCATGGACACGCAAAGGAATTCCTACCAACAGAATAAAAGGTAGAGAAGATTTGAAACTGAACATTGATTTAACACAGATTACCAATGTATAACATAGCTGTAAAATACCTTATTGATAAGTACAAAGACCAATGTCTAAGAAAACATACACCTTCTTTTCAAGAAAGATTAGCGAAGTCAGTTAATAGAAAAGAGACCCGTTATATTTTGGATAACATAACAGAGAGTGATTGGGTTTATATATTACCATATAATTTGGTTACTGATGATGTTACCGACCAAACAATTTTTTTATTATTGGGGCAATACTATCATGGTATTGCTGCAAAAAAAGATTTAGAGGTAATTTTATCTCAATTAAATTTGGAAAATACACTTTAATTTCTTATCTTTGCTTCATGAAAAAATTACAATTCACAGTAACCGTTGAGTTCGAGAGCAACATCAACGATGACAACGACATCATGGAAATCGCTGGCAACATTGCAAATGCAATCGTTTTCTATGCAAATGGACAAGGTATCGCACCTGAACATGGTGATACATACACCACATCTGTAACTGTTAAACCACAGTTCCTTGACCAAGAAGTTCAACAAGTAATCGCATAAACACTATGAGCAAAACAAGTTACATTCTTACCTATTTTGGTAAACCTGCGGCTGTTATCAATGCTGAATCGCAAGCCGACCTGAAACAAAAAACCACAAGAGCTATTCAAGAACATCTATCGGTGGAAAAGGATACTCAATTTGAGTTGTCAATTGGACGTATTGGCGACTGGGGTGAAGAAACCCAAGTAACCGCAAAATACGTTGACGAGGGTTCATATGTTACTGATAATGAATTCACATTGTCAAAAACAGTATCTTATTAGAAAATAAATTTGGAGAATAGAAATATTCTCCTTATTTTTGTACTCTAATTAAATAAACATCATGACAGAAACAAAAATCAACGAAGCTGCACAAGCTATCAAAGAACATCTTATTCAACTGGCTGCTGATGACAAGTTGCCATTGGATATGACAGAACTGGATGCAACATTCATTGTTGACATCATCGAAAAGCATCAACCAACAGCAAGAGATAAAGCCATTGAGCATGCTACACATTATCTTTCTGATACGTTTGTATCTGTTGAGGAACAGGTTGAAGCCATCGCACAACAAGCTGAGGAAGATGGCTCTGAAATGATTGATAATGTGGAAGGTGTGTTGGTGTGGGAACCACTTGAAGAATTATTTGATTGTGATGAATTCCTACAAATGATTGGTTGGTAAATTTAACAAAATAAATTTGGAGGAATGAAAATTCCTCCTTATTTTTGTACTCTAATCAATAAACAATATGCAAAAAAGAACAATTATCAAACGTATCCAAAAAATCATTCAGGAATGGGGAGCTTTTGGTTCTGGAGAAGTTGAAGGTTCTATGGGAGAAACCTATTCACCATGTGTGAACAGCATGGGTGGTCTGGTAGGTTTGGCAGAGTACTACAACCTGAATAAGGTCGAGGTAAATGTATATGAACCTGAATCATTCAGTTCTGACCCAATTCACACTTATACAGAGGCTTATGAGAATCTGTCAAAGGATGCATTGGAAGACATTTTGAATCTGTGTGAGCAGTACGATGCAATCCAGTACAAGACACAAAAAAGAATTTCTAACTAGTTGACTTGTAAAAACCATTTCCGTATATTTACAGTATATGGAAATGGTTTTAATCAAAATAGGTTCACCAGAATGGGAATACATGTGGAACTGGCTTAAACAGCATCCACTCAATTCTGGTCTGGAAGATGGATATCTGGCTATGCATCCAGACAGCAAAGAAGTCTGGCAGTATATGGGGAGCTATAAGAACAGAAACAGGGTAATACACTCGTTTCGTCACAGACAGCACCCAGTAACCCAGAAAGTGGAGAACTTGTCTGTAATGGCTTCTAATGAGCTGGTTCCAGACCAGATAGAAAAGTCGATAAAAATCAGATAAAGTATTTGGATAATTGGAATAAGTTTTGTACCTTTGCAAAACAAATCAAGCGCCCTTAGCTCAGGGGTTAGAGCAGCTGACTCATAATCAGCGGGTCACAGGTTCAAATCCTGTAGGGCGCACAAAATGTAATACCAGACTAAGGATATGAAAGTTGGCCTAATGCACCAGCTGATATGCCGACAAGGGTGACTGGTGCAACCAGTTTACATTTTAACAAAATAAATTTGGTAGATAATAAAAGTTTTACTACCTTTGCAGTGTTAAAATACGGAGGTTGACATATCGGTTTGTCGCGGGGCCTGAGCTTGAACCTCACCCGTGCATGTAGGTTCGAGCCCTACCCTTTGTACTAGTGAAATCGGAAGATGACACGAAGCAACGTAATAAGCTAGAATAAAAGCGTTGTTCTGCGAGTTGGTCTAGGGGCTTAGGGCGCTGGGGGACATTCCCAGAGGACGGTGGTTCGAATCCATCACTCGCGACTAAAAATCATATCCAGAATCCAAAAGGTAACCGCTTGCGTTATGCGGCCAGAATATGGGTTCTGGATTTTTTAATTGTACACAATTGTGTACATGGACCCCTCCAGCTCGGACCAGAATCCAGAAACTTCAGGAAATAAAAAACCCCAGATAATTTCTGGGGCTTTTTATTTTAGCGCTCTTCGCATTCACCAGTTTCAGTATCTACTGTAAACTCTTCAGAAGTTTCGAGCTGTTTTACATTTACAAACCAGTTAGGGTTGGCTTGGATGTTGGCGATTAGCTGGTTGGCTGCATCAGCTGGATTATCAGCTTCATAAGTGAATGACACAGTGCATTCGTACATTGGTTTTTTCATGATATGTTTATTTTGATTTAACTACATTGACAGGTGCCATATTCGACACAGCAGTTTCTGCTATATACCTGACAGATATTGCACCAGCTCATTTGACCACCACAGTGATGGCATTCGCTGTCCTGTTCATGACAGGTATCACAAACGTGGTTTCTAGCGAAGGACTCTCTCAGGATTGATTGAGTTTCGTTGCATTCAATACAGGTGAAAGTATTTTCCATGTTGCAAATATAAATAAAAAACCCCAGACTACCAAATCTGGGGCTTTCTTTTTTTCAGGTATCTTATCGGATACCTGCCATCTTTTTGAGTTCAGCTTTCACTCGCTTTGCTGTTTCTCCTTTCCAAGTTCCAGCATTTGCCAAAAAGTAGCAAACGATTGAATTTGCGCTGTCCATGCCATAGGTGCTGTTGATATTGTCAAGGGTTGACATTGCATCTAAGTAAGGTTTCGCACCATAGTTGATACCTTTGCCTTGCTTTGACCAATCATTGCGAATTTCGCGTGCTATTTCGTATAGCGGACGTGTAGTTGTGTTTGACATATTGATTTGATTATTGTGATGCAAATATATAACGAATATTTTAAACTACCAAATTTATTTTGAAAAAAATATTTTGAAAAAAGTTGTAGAAAAATTTGGAACGTAACAAAATTCTATTTATCTTTGCAGTGTAGATTTGAAGGAGATAAGATGGTAAATATATGGAAGAAGTGAGGTTAAGTCCCAACGTAGTACATTCATGCCTTCAGATTTACAAACCAAAAACACAAAGCAATGGGTAATCAACTTTCAATCTTAACAGAAACCGAAATTCAAGCCAACCGCGAAAAGTATCAAGCTATGGTAGGCAAAGAAGTTACACTTATTACCACAGGACAAAAAGTGAAGGGTGTGGTAAAAGGGTTCAGTGAAGATGCACACGCTTTTTTCTTGGATATTGACCACGAACCAGTAAATTGGGGTGGCGACTATTACACCAACATGAAACCGTTTGCTCGTAAAATTGACGATTGGGGTTCACTTAACAATGTGAACTTAATATAAAGAAGGTACGGGGTTTTTACGTGGACTTGGATTGGATAAAGGAAACGTATCACAATTGCACATTGAGTACCTGGCGGCCTTCTAGAGGTGCATCTCTAGAACAGGTAAAAAGAAGTAAACGTACTTTAACTCAATAGGATAAGGGCAAACGTGCCCTTATTTTATTTTTAGTATTTAGGACACTATAAGGTAGCGTGGAGTATACTCTCTCACCATTGGCGACCCGTTCATCATTTGAACACCACAAAGATAAAACAAAGATTCCGAATAAAAAAATTTATTTTGCTTGTATATGTAAAAAGTTTGTTTTATATTTGCCCCATCAATCAACAAAACAATGGCAAAGACTTCAATTCAACGTGTATGGGGACTTATCTATTCAGATAACGGTTTGCCCCAAGATAACAAGTATGTGGTTGCTTTTGGCAATTCTGAATGGGGTGAACAGTTTGACACCAAAGAAGAGTTCATTGCAGCTTATAGAGACCTCTTATATCGCTGCTGGTTTCAGGATATGAGTGTTTACTACAATGGTCAACTGATACGTTCTGTATTAAACTATAATGCAGGTATTTTGGGCAAAGATTGTGTTGAAGGACTTGCACCAAGTGTATGGAGAAAAACCGAGTACAAAAAATATTCTGAAAAAGATTTGGTAGGTTAAAATATTTGTTTTATATTTGCATCATCAAAATCAATCAATCATGCAATTAACAGACGCAAAAAATTTAGCACTCAACCTAATGAAACAACATGATTTGTTGGACATGGGTTGGACTTTTGAGTTCGACAACGCAAGACGTAGATTTGGCGTATGTAGATACAGAACAAAGCGAATCGGTTTATCCATGCACCTTGTTTCGTTGAATGATGAAGCAAGAGTTAAAAACACAATCCTTCACGAAATTGCACACGCTTTGACGCCTGGGCATGGACATGACTATGTTTGGAGAAGGAAAGCAATCGAAATTGGTTGTGACGGCAATAGATGCTATTCAAGCAATAAGGTTGAAACACCTGAAAGCAGATACATTGCGGTTTGCAATGGTTGTGGAAAGGTTCACAAACGCCACAAAATGACACGTACATTAAAGTTTGGCAGTATTTCATGTGGACCTTGTTCGGGTGGACGTTACAACGAAATGTACAAACTCACTTGGATAGAAAATCCAAACTTTTAACAAAATAAATTTGGAGGATTGAAAAATCCTCCTTATATTTGTTCCATCAAAATCAATAAAGCTATGGCAACAACAAGAGAAAAAATGATGGAATTACTTGAAGCAAAGTATCCTAAAATGTTTTTACGAACCACTGAAGAGTTTGATGGTGGCAAAGGTGGAATCTGGACAAGCGGTGAAGATGGATTGAAAGCAAAGGACGGTTTTGACTTATTCGACTACTATAAAGATGATGCCAAACGTTACGAATTTGGTGTGCATACCGAAATTGGGACGTTTCTTGAAAAGCATGGTTGGTTCGCTGAATGGTATGACTGTGGGACTGTCATGTTGTGGATTAATTAATAATTGTGAAAAAAGATTTGGAGAATAGAAATATTCTCCTTATTTTTGTCTCATCAAATCAATAAAGCTATGAAAAAGTTTAAAAATCCAATCCACAGAAAAGAATTCACCAACAAATTCGGTGAAAAAATGACAATGGTAATGTCGGCAAATTGCAGCGTCTGGATACACCACGAAGATTGCAACAAAGACTTTGAAAAAGTTGGTGAAGGTTTCAACTATATTTTAGATAGAGATGAAATGAACGCTATCAGTGAATTTATGGCTGAATGCGATGTTCTTGTGAAAAATAAAATAAAAGATTTGGAGAATTAAAAAATTCTCCTTATCTTTGCTTCATCAAATCAATAAAGCTATGGCAAAGCCAACGAACAAAGAAGTTTACAACAATGGTGAAGTTATTACTTCATATCCATGTGATATCAATGGTAGCAATCAATCAATTGAATTATTGGTTGAATACCAAGGTAAAGAGTATGTTGTACATACTGATTGGGATGAAAATTTATTGAAACCAAACTCAATCGCAAATCAAATAAATAAAGAAGATTAAACAATGATTGTAATCAAGTACAAACCAGTTCAAATCGGTGTCGATGTATTGGGTTTCCCAGTATATTGGATGATGCCCTACTATTCTGAAACCAAATCAAAACACTCAAAAACATGATAAAATATTTGTTTGTTCGCAAAAAGCAAACTACCTTTGCTTTAACGATAATAACAGCGTTTATTGCTTTTGTTATCTATAACATTATCGTTCACGGATTCGCTAACTAATTAAAACCTACGGGTATGAAAAATCGACCGCCACCCCAATAGGGGAAACACATACAATACTATTTTAAATCTAATACTTTTCATTCACCTTTTAAAACCTACGGGTATGCGAAACAAGGGTTCACCTGAATAAGGTACACGAATAAAAACTTTTAATAAACATGAAAAAAAAAACACATTATTTTTGGTAGTGTGGGTTTTTTGTTTTATATTTGCTTCATTAAATCAATACAACTATGGTACAATCTAAAAATCCTCATATCACTATTTCACCTTTGGGTGAAGAACGTAAATTTGTCAGTGGTAACAAATACTGGCTACTTGATTGGGCTGAATTAAGTGGTAAACGCTTTGAAATTGGTGACACAGTTTCTTGGACAGATACTGACGAAAGAAAAACCTATAAAGGTAAAATCGAATGGATATGCATCATTGATGATGGATATGTTCAAATATCTATTGACAATCCAAACATTGGTCGAATAGATTTGGATGAAGTGGTAATGATTAAAAAAGGTAAAAAATAAATTTGGAGAATAGAAATATTCTCCTTATATTTGCTTCATCAAAATCAATACAACTATGTTACTAATCGGATTAAAATCACAAACCACAGGTGTAGGACGTTCTGAACATGATTATTCAAGTGTTACTCACCAACGTATGGACATCATTGCAGGTAGTCCAACAGACACAGCAGAAAGTCTTTCACAGCTTTACCACGCAATGGTAGCCAAAGGCAAAGATAGCCAAAAGAAGTTAGCCAAACTTGAAGATGAATTGGAGTATAGCAACATCAGCGAAGCTAAATATGAAAAGCTATCTTCGGCTTATTCTAGCGATACCAAAATACTCAAATACGATAGAGTACTAATCATTGACGGAATAATCTTAAAGTAATGAACAAAGGTACAAAAAGATTTATAGCTTTCACCATGCACGTATATTATTGGTGGAATAAAATTTTAAGAAGATAAATTTGGAGAATTGAAAAATTCTCCTTATCTTTGCTTCATCAAATCAATACAACAATGAGAAAAGCAATCGCATCATTCCCTGCCGAAGCAGGTACAACAGTTGAACGTCAAGTTCATGTTATCACTTCAATGGAACAATTTTCAGCTTATGCAAAAAAGCACCCACTTTATGCACCAATGGTGAAAAAAAACTTTGAAGAAGTTTTGAGTGAAGGTGAAAAAATCATCGTACAACCTACTGGTGGCTGGTGTACCGAGGGTGGTAATGTAAATATCATAAAATATTTGGAGGATTGAAAAATCCTTCCTATCTTTGCCTCACATTAATCAATACAACAATGAACAAGTTGCAAAAATACTTAGTAAGAATCGAAGTCAGAGATGAATCGGGTAAGATTATTCTTGACCAAGACAACAACAAAGTGATGGGTATCAGCTATGAGGTTGAAATGCTTGAATCCAACGTTGAGGCTAATATTACACGCCTTGCAAAGGAAATGAAGGCACTAATGCCAAACCGAAAGATAAACATTGATTTCAACCATTTTAACACCATTTCACGTACATACATGACAATGTATTCGTACTATGTGGATGAAAATAGATTTGTTAAATTGTAAAATAAATTTGGAGAATTGAAAAATTCTCCTTATCTTTGCCTCACAATAATCAAATCAAAAACAAATGAATCCATTTCCAAAAGCACCTTCGGGTAGCTACAAAACAATCCTAGTTGAAGGACTTCGTAAAATCGGACGTGAAACCGAAGCGAAAGAATTTGAAAACGGAAATATGAAACTTGCAATTGCTTCATCAATTACGGGTAATGTACGTTTGTTCCGTGAACTCAACGATGTATGCCAAAAAGCATTAGAAGCCCTAGAACCAAACGATGTAGTACGTTACTACTTTTGGGGCTTGGCTAACAACCAATTCGTTGTAGCGTCCTCTAATGGAGCATACGTGTACAACCCCGATGATGTTGTGGCAACCGCTTATGTGAAAGCTAGACTTGAAGCAGAAGAGCAAGAAATCATTCAGCCGTTCTTCACCTCATAAAAAAAGTTGAAAAAAGATTTGGAGAATTGAAATATTCTCCTTATCTTTGCCTCACATTAATCAACACAACCTATGAAGACAATTCTTACAATCGGTCAGCTTCGTGAAGCAATCAAAGACCTAAATGACAATGACCAAGTGGTAATCGAAACCACTGATTTGGATACGGGGGATGCACAAGACCTTTACCCTTTCTACATTGACATCATTGATGGTATTCAATTAGAAGATGGTAGTGAGATTTCTGAAATCCGCTTTTGCCAAATGGATAACATACAAAGACACCGAATTCTTTCACCTGATGGGTTTGACATATCAATGGAAAAAACCCTTTATCGAGAAGATGAAATCGAAGGTGCATTGAAAGACTTTGTAAAACGATACGAAAGACAAGGGTACTACTCAAATAACAAACGAGAACAAATAGCCCTAAAAGATATTGCAGACTATTGCAAAGTAGTCGCTGTTTAGTTGATTGATTGATGAAAAGTGGAGAATAGAAATATTCTCCATTTTTTTTGGTAGTTTAAAATATTTGTTTTATATTTGTCCTATCAAATCAATACAACAATGAACGAGTTAGAAAGACGCAAACAACGTGACAAATTTAGCAAATGGAAAGTCAGAGCGATGAAAACTCTTACACCAATGATTGTTAAGTTTTTCAGCGCTAAATTTAGTCAAGATGATGCTAAAAAACTGGGGTTAATCATCTTTGATTTGAACAACCCTTACTTCGATATTTTAGATTCACGAGGAAATCATTTATCAGAAGAAAGTATCATTGCAGGTAGAATCCTTTTACAAATCAGAGTTGAAGATTTTATCAAAGAAAATAAAGAAAAATTTGGAGAATAGAAATATTCTCCTTATCTTTGCTTTATCAAATCAATACAACTATGACAAAGAAACTTTACCCAACCGATTATGTTATCTATGACAAAGCAAACGACCACGTTCTCCAATTTGAATCAGATGGCTCAGTTATCATCTATGGTAGCAAGGATGAAGCCCTAGAAGATTGCAGGGGCAACGAATCAGTTGTGAGTTGTACAGATTTACCACAGCACTGGCAAGAAAAAATTTTAAAGCAAATAAATTTGGAAGATTAAAATATTTGTTTTATATTTGCCTCACATTAATCAATACAACAAAACAATGGCAATGTCACTTGACAACATTTATTTCAAATGGTTTTGGGAAAGCCTAAGAGATGACCAAAAAAAGGACTTTAGAGATATGAGTATCAATGAACAAAAGAATTGGTATATCAGCTATCTTGAATCTCATTACAGCGTCAAGAAAAATTAACAAAATAAATTTGGAGAATAGAAATATTCTCCTTATTTTTGTCCCACATTAATCAATAAGACAATGAAACACGAAAGAAAAGACTACATCGAAATCAAAGACAACCCAAAAGCCACACACCTCAAGGTTTCTTTGTATTACAGCATGGGTGGTATGAATTACTTTACTGGAACCAACGAAAAACGTGGTATTTGGCTATCAGTTTCACCCGTAACTCGTACCGTATATCCTGAAGGTGGTTCAAGCGAAGGGTACACAGCTTTCACAGGGGTTAAAGAATGCCTCAAAGAAATGGCAAGGTTCAATCAAAATACCTTCGACCGTTTCAGCATACCTGAAACAAATTTGGAGCGAATGATTGACCACGTTTGCGAGAAAAACGGAATACCAAAAGAAAATTTAACAAAATAAATTTGGAGGAACGAAAGTTCCTCCTTATCTTTGTCCTATCAAATCAATACGACAATGAAACGAGAAACAATCAGAATCGAACGTGACGTTCTTTTGAAAATCGACAGAAAAGCAAGACGCGATGCCGAAATCGAATTCGGTGTTCCAAGATTCAAAAACAAAGTCCATAAAGATAAAAAGAAGGACTACAACAGACAAGCATTCAAACGCGAACTTAAAACCTTCTACTAATGAAAAATTACCACGTAACGGTTATGTCGATTGACCCAAACGACCACTCAGAAGACCCACACCAAAAATACGGGTTATCAGTGCAAGCCACCAGCCAAGATGATGCAATCAAAAAAGGTGCTGAATCTTTCAAAAAACAATATGCTGGTTTGCCAATATACTGGGTAAAAGCATTTGAAAAATAATTGAAAATAAATTTGGAGAATAGAAATATTCTCCTTATTTTTGTTTCATCAAATCAATACAACAATGAATTACCGAGTTGAAGAAACACATAAGTCAAACATCAGAGTTGGCGATACAATCATCCATAACGGTGAAATGAAAACCGTATCAGGAAACAACTTAAAACGCAGCGAATTTATGGGCGTAACTTTATTTGGCGACTCCTATCAACTTGGTTACAATCCAGTAAAAAAAGTTATTTTCATAAAACCTTAAAATAAATTTGGAGAAGTGAAAACTTCTCCTTATATTTGTACTCTAATTAAAATCAAAACAAATGGCAACTTATTCAGTAGAAACCAGACATTACTTCGGTGAAGGTGATTACAACGAAAACCACACCGATTTCGACACCCCAGAAGAGGTAAAAGATTTCATCAAAAACGATTTGGATGAAGACGAAAGAGTCCATAGCGTACTAAAATACGAAGATGGTCAAACGTCCAACCCTAAAGACGTAACACGATTGTTTATGAAATAATCAAAAAAAGATTTGGAGAAGTGAAAACTTCTCCTTATCTTTGTCTTGTTCAATTGAACAGGGCTGATAATCTCAGGAGAGTATACTCCAACCTACGTACACATTTGTGTACACTTGTCATAAACAAAAAAAGGGGCCGAAGCCCCTTTCTTAATGTTCGTACATCCAAGCATTTTTGGCTGCACATTTCTCGGTGCGAATCTCACTGAGCAAGTCTTTAGCCCATCCCTCAACTTTAGCTTCGGTTAAATTCTCGCCATCGCCAACCCAGTCTTTGAACTCGGTTTCACACATGGGTGTTTCGCCAGCTTCTGTCAATACGTTGTTGAAGACTTCTAGGGCTTCTGTAAATGTTAGTGTTTGCATATTGATTGATTTTTATTCTGTTCATGTTCTTTTAAACGTTTAATGAAACCATCAACGTCCTTTTTGTCGGTAAAATGACTAGGATGACCATTAACCAAAACTACCGTACCAATAGCGTGACTACCATAGTATTTTCTTGCGCTGATTCTCTCAATGTTCATGTTGATGTTGTTTGATGATACAAAGATAAAACAAAAAAGTGAGGTACACAAATGTGGACCCCACCTTTTTTTAAACTTTTTACTCGGCCAAATGCTTTTCCATTAGCGCCAAAAACTCAGGATAAGCTGCTTTGGCACTGCGACCTTTCAAGCCGTAGTAGTTTTTAAGGTCGGTAAACTTGATGCCTCTGAAAGTCATTCCTTTTGCCATAAGGCTAAGATTGAACTTGTGAGTAGCCAACTGATACTTAAAATAGTCGATTGGCTTTGCCCCTACTGATACGTTAGGTGCTGTCAATTTGCCGTCTTTTACATCCTGGATAGCTTGTTCAAATGGTGTCATACGTTTATGTTTTGATTGATGAAACAAATATAAAAAGAATATCCATACAAACCAAATTTATTTTCATAAGGTTATTAACAAGTTATCAACAGCCATTTCCTATATAAAAAAAATAAAGGTAGGTCGGAGTATACTTCAAGTAGGTGGCGTTCCGACTTACCGTTCCCTTATTAGAACACCACAAAGATATAAAAAGCCAAGCACCAATCCAAATTTATTTCACCAAAGTTATTAACAAAAAAATGTTGATAAGTATATTTGCATAATCAAAAAACTTGTTTTATATTTGTCCCATCAAATCAATACGACAATGCTAGTAGAAAAAACAATCAAAGAAACTGAGAAAACTCACAAACATACTGAGGTTTACAAAGATGGCGTTTTCTTGGGCTATTATATGAAAAATGATAGCAAGTTTGCAGCAGTAAACGAAAATTGGAATTTTGTTAGCAAATGTTTTTTGCCTAACTTCTATAAAAAGACAAAAAAAGAAATTTTAGAACATTTGCAAAATTTAACAAAATAAATTTGCATAGTCCAAAAACTTGTTTTATATTTGTCCCATCAAACAACAACAAAATGGCACTATCTTCAATCGACAAAATTGCTATCCTTAAAGCAGCAGCAGAACGCGAATTTGACCCAAAAGAAACCCTGCAATGGGTTCGTAGAAACTTTATCAAAGTAATGTCTTGGGGTTTTAATAGTCCTACTACATTTCATAACAAAGCACTTTTTTTTAAAGTTTCAGGACGCCACCACAAAGGTATCGTATTAATTACTCTAGCTTGGGATGATACATATACCGTTCGCCTATTGAATAACAAGTGGGTTGAAAAGGCAAAATTTGAAGGTATCTACTGTGATATGCTTAACGAATTTATTGACGAAAAAGTTGAGTATATTCCAGCATACAAAAACTTTTAACAAATTTTAACAAATAAAATTTGCATAGTCAAAAAGTTTGTTCTATATTTGTCCCATCAAACAATCAAAAAACACAAAGTTATGTCATACAATCAAATCATGCAACGCGAAATCCAAAACGGCAAATCTGAAATCGAAGCCGCTTCAATCGCTCGTATCGAATACGCAAAGCAACAACGCCAACAACTCAAAGGTCGCACAATCTTTGATAGCAAAAATCCTGGCTCTATTAGCCTATAAAAAAAAATTAAAAATAAACCACTGAAAATTTGGTGGTTTATTTTTTTCTTATTATCTTTGTACTCTAATCAATAATTCATATCAAAATGAAAAAAGTAATTTTCCTCCTTATCGCTATCTTCGCACTTTGTGCAACTATCGAAGCGAATGCAGCACCAACTGACAAGCGCCCAAAGAAGGGTTACAACTACCAAAAGCAAAGAGCAAAGGAAGCACGCCACAACTTCTTTTTTAAGAAGCAAATCCATCGCCAAAATGGTGGTTGTGGTTGGATGCGAAACCGCTAAAAAAAAATTGAAAATAACCCTATCAAAATTTGGTAGGGTTATTTTTTTGTTGTATATTTGTCCTATCAAATCAATACAACTATGGAACAACTTTTAATCGAAGCAGCAAGACGCGACATTCAAATGATGCTTAACGAAATAACACCAAACCACATTGAAGTATTGGTGGCTATGAAAAAAATCAAAATTGAAGGTCTAGAGATGCCATTTTTCAATCCAATGGAAATTTGTAAAAATTGAAACCTTTGTTAGTTTCATTCGTTAAAGATACAAAACAACAAAGCAATGAAAAAACAAATTTTAACAAACATCGGTTTAGTTTTCCTAGGGTGGTCAATTATAGCGTTGATAACTCTGTTAATAAAATAATTTAAAATAACCCCTCAAAAATTTGCAGGGGTTATTTTTTTGTCTTATATTTGTCCTATCAAATCAATACAACAATGAAACGCTTTTCAAAAAAACATTCAGAACCACGCTTATGGCAGTTCTACTACCAAAATAACGAAGGTCAACACATCGCAGTTGGTATGATTCGCTGTAAAGAACCACACAGAACCAAAAAATACAAAAGAAGCCTTTTAAGATTAGGCCGCCCAAATGTTCGAGTTGTCGGATTTCACGCAATGGACGAAAAAAGCTATTTTTAACAAAATAAATTTGGAGAACTGAAAAGTTCTCCTTATCTTTGTCCTGTTCAAATGAAACGAACGGGACGGCCTAACAAGTCGGAAGGTATACTCCAACCTACAATAAACTCTAGGTTATTAACAATTTTCAAAGTTATCAACAATCTGAAAATAAATTTGCATATTCAAAAAACTTGTTATATATTTGACCCCGTTAAGCAATAACAAAGCAAGTGAAAAGTTTTAACAAATTTTAACAAATAAAATTTGGAGCGTAACACAAACTTCCCTATCTTTGTATCGTTAAATTAATCAATCAAAAAAACATAACAAAATGAGTACTTCAATCAAAGCATTACAAGTTATCACAAACGTGAAACAAGCTACTGACAAGTCAATCACAGGTGTATCTTTCGTATCTATTCGTAACTACACCAACAAGCAAGGCGAAGTATCTAACAACCTTATCAACGTGGGCGCAAGCTACGAAAAGGCAAAGCAAAAAGATATTGAATTGCTCGAAAATTTGGACGCTACACAATACACTTTCAAAAGCGCTCCCGACCTTATCGAAGAGGCTCGTGTGGAACTTATCAAAGCATTTTTGAAACCTGACGAAAATCGCTCACAAGGTCAAAAGGACGCCTATACGAATATCGTGCCTGGGGTTAAGGTACACAACGAAACGGGTGTACTTTATATCTACGGATACCGCGAAAATAAGACCGTACTCAAAGAAGGTGAATACAAAGCGGTAAAAAGTGCGCCCCTCACTATCGCAAAAAATGAACTTCGCAAACTTTTGAGAACAGGGAATTTTGTAAACTTTGGTATTGAAGCAGGAAACACTATTAAATGTAACGGTGAATGTTTAGAAATCTAATTTGTTTTTCTTAACATCTCTGTTAATATAACTGCATAACGGTTGAAGATTTGTGAAATGATTTAATTTCACAACATCTTCAACCGTTTTAGCACTTGAAATGGGTGTTATATGGTCAATATCCCAACCGTAATTTTCAGTTCCGTTATATTTTGCATAATTATCCCAATTCATCCAAGGTTCAAATTTGCTTTCTAAATGAGTCTTAAATTCTTCAAACGAACACCCTAAAATTTCAATTGTTTTACTATGTTTTTTTAACCCTTTCTTTTTCATTGTACGATTAATTGAAGTTCTAATGTTTTCACTAATTTTAAAAACATCGTTTGTTTTTCGTTTAATTCTGTTTTTTTCATTTAACACTTCTCTATTGTTTTTTTTATATTCACTATTGTATTCTTTGTAATATATTTTATTTTTAACCCTATATTCTTTTGTTGTTTTAGCTATTTTATTCTTATTATTTTTGTAATATGTTTTATTTCTTGTTTTGTAATATTCTTTTCTTTTTTCAGAATTTTCAACCTCATACCTTTTCATGTATTCAGCCGCACAACTTTTACACCTATTACTTAACCCGTCTTTTTTACTATTATCCCTAGTGAATTCACATAGTTCTTTTTCAGTTTCACACTTGTTACATTTTTTCATATTAGTATTTTATTATAAATATATGAAATATATAAAAAGTCAAGGTAAATTTACGCAATACGCCCTCGAAATCGGAAACGAAATCAAAGCGAACGGTGAAACCCTCGAACTCTAAAAAATAACCGCTTAAAACGCCCCTAATTAAGTTAGGGGCTTTTTTGCTTATATACACCCCTCCCCCCGTTACACCCCCCTACGTACCCCCTCCCCCGTTACCCCCCTTATATACCCCCCCGTACCCGTGCCTATATGGGGGTATGATGCTGTTCGCAAAATTTTTCTGGGAAATTTTTAGGGTTCATATAGGGGTACCCCCTTTTTCAAAAATTTTTTTCTGGGAAATTTTTGACTTAAAAATATGGTCTACCCCTTTTTCAAAAAATTTTTTCTAGGAAATTTTTGGGTTAAATTTTAGGATGTCCTACCATAAGTTTTGTAACTAGGTTTCCGTCTATTTCTCTATTGTATGAGCCATCGTCATTCATTTGAATTTGTTTACCTAGAATTTTTTCTATATCTTGTTGATTGGTCAGAATATTTGTGTTATCAAAATATTTGGTCATATCTGGGTTTATTTCTATATAGAAACCATTAGCTTTTAAAAGGTTTTGAATTTTATTTATAATTTCTATTTTGCTTTCTTTTGACCCATCTTGACCCATGGTAGTTATTTTATAACCATAGGGTGTTTTTTTACCACCTATTGTTACATCAGCGTATGGGTTATCATTTATATCTGTTGCAAACCAAAAGTCTAATGATTTAAGGTCTTGTGGTGTTTTTATAGAGAAGTGTCCACCTTTGTTTTGATATGCTGTTGAGATGAGTTGAAATATATTATCCATAAGTTCTGGATGTTGGTTGAAATCTATTTTGACGTATTTATCTTTTGGATATACGTCTGAGAAATACTTTTCATTGATATACTCGTTTAACTTTGATTTTATGAATATCTTCATGTTTTAGCAATATTTATTTATAAATATTCAAAACAACTATGAAATCGTTTATCAAAAATCTATTAAGAGAAGGCATTCAGATGCTTCAAGAGGAAACCTTCAATGACCTTTATGCGTTTTTGGACCAAGGTCAGCAGAAGATGTCACAGGGTACAGCTTATTACGTATCTGACATGAATTCATCCATGAACAAGTTTATGGTGGATGATTCTGGCAACAAGATTCCGAATCCTATGTATGGCAAGTTATTCAAGAACACACGTTTTATGTTCAGATGGCAAGACACTTATGGTCGTGCTGTGGAGAGAAAGAATCCTGAGCATCAGATGGGTCAAAGAAGTGGTGAGTTTGAGAAGGTGGATGGATACGACATGCTTGAGAAGAAGGGTGATAATATGTATTTGCCTATTATTCCTACTGGGTCTGAAGCGTCTTATACTGTATTGGAGGATGGTGAGATGAAACCTATTGATAAGGAGGTGGTATACAAGTATTTGCGTCCATCTAAGCCATCTGGTGGTTCTGGTGTTGATTTTCGTCTTCTTATTGTTGACAAGATTGCGATGTTGACTGGTGGTGGCAACAAATGGATTAATCCGAATTTCAAGGGTTCTTATATGGGTGTTGGAAATATTGGTGAAGAAACTCTTTAATATTATTATTGGGTTTGGTATTGTCTTATATTTATTAATATGGGACGATACAATTACAGCAAAGCTTTAGACATCTTGGCACAATATGCTAAGGATGAGGGTTTTAAGACTGTAAAGTTCAATCATGACAAGACATCGTATGTAAATTGGACGAGGGATTCTTTGAATATTCCGAGTGTTATAAGGATAGAGGGCAAGCATTCTGACGAGATAAAGGTTTATTTGATGTTGCATGAGTTGGGTCATCATGAGTTGAGGAAGGATTGGGATGATTTTAGGGTTAAGTTTCCGATATTGGCCAAAGCGGATGAGCAGTTGTTTTATAATAGGGATAGGAAGTTAAGAAAGGGGTTGGTATATGATGTCGGTTGTATGGAGGAAGAGTTTAGGGCATGGGAAGAGGGTTATAAGTTAGCCAAAGTGTTGGGTATTAGGATAAATCAGGATGAGTGGTTTTCTTTGAGGTCTAGATGTTTGATGAGTTATATGAAATTTTATTCTGGTAGGAATTAATTTTTTCTTGCATTTATGGGATATGGATTGTATATTTGCGTATAGAACCCATAAAATATTTACATATGAAGCTTTTGGAAGGACCAAGAATTCAGAAAGAAATTACAGAACCCAATAAAAAGGTTAAAAGAGTCAAAAAGGAAAAGGTGGAGGGTGAACCCAAGGTCAAGGCCACCGTATTAAAAGAGGGTGCTCTGGGAAAAATCAAGGCGTTTATCAAGTTATACAAGGAAGACCCTTATAAGGCGAGGGTAAAGTTTTTCAATGGCAATAGGACTGCTTATCAATTTTCTAGACTAGTATTGTTTGAGTATGACAAGGGAGATTTTGAGATTGCCAATTTCACGAACACTTTTGGAATAAGTGTAACCAACAGGATGTATTCAAGTCAGAAGAAAGAATCGTCTCTTATTTATCGCAAGAAGAAGTTTTGGTATCGTCAGAGTGGTGGTAAAATAAAGCCATTGACCTTTGCTGATTTTGAAAGCTTTATATCCAACAACGAGAGCATCAGACAAAACTGGGGTGAAGATAAAGAAACAACTTTGGATAGACTTAGCAAGTCATTGATATTTCAATATTTTCAAACTCGTTTCCATTGGGTAAAGAACATAGCTGAATACAAGCATAATTATTTGGTTACTTTCAACACGATATCTGAAAAGAAGCTATATGGTTTCAAAGATTTGAATCGTCATATATTCAAGGTTCCTTATAATATTTCCAAGATAGTTGAGGAAAGCCAATTTATGAACTATGTTAAACAAAAGGGTAGACCATTTGCCCATTGGGAAGAGACGCTTAAGGTATTGGACCATGTTGACCATTTAAGACCTGAGATGTTAGCTGACCATCATTTTATTGATACATGCAAGATGGCCAGAACCCTTGGAAAGAAGGTAAACTGCAAATGGGGTTTGACTAGATTAAAGCAAGAGCACGACCAGTGGGCCAGAGAAATCACCAGAATTATCTTAGATTGTGAGGATGAGTATGAATTAAACATAAAGCCAGAGTACAAAGCATTTGCTGATTTTTCTGGGTTTAGGTTGCTTAGAACCAACAAAGATATGTTAGAGGAAGGTGCGGTTCAACATCATTGTGTTGGTACGTATATTGACAGGGTGGATAGGGGTGAATGTGCGATATACCATGTTGATGGTTATACGCTTCAAGTTGGTATTGAGACCAAAACTGAGGCTATAAGAGAGATGCCAGAGACTTCGTTATTTGGGGATAATAATATAACAATACCAGTAACCAAGCATGTTGAGGTGAAGAAATTCAAGAATCTTCAGTTTAGGGGTTTGCGTAATCAATCGGCTCCTAGTCATTTGGTAAAGGAAGTTGAAAATATGATGGAAGAATTTGCAACAGCTGGTGGTTTCAAGGCTATAAGCAAAGATGGTGAGTTATACAAACCTTTGACATCCAATAGAGGAACGTTTATTGATGGGTTAAGGGTGGGTGTACAATTAGCGAACGAATATGATGTTGAGTTACCATTTTAAAATAAAAAGGGGTCTCGGACCCCTTTTCTTTTATCTTTTCATCTTTGCTTTTAGAGCATCAATTTTAGCTTGTTTTTCGGCTTGTTGTTTATAGAATTCTTCTTTTTCTTGTGGTGACATTGTAAGACCTGATTTTGGTTTAGGTTCTTGTCCAGTTGCTAGGTACTCTTGCCATTCAGCATCTGTTACACGTCTACGCAATTTGGTTTCCAAATCTTTTTTCAATTTATGTTGTTTGATTTTATCGTCCATTTTGCTATCGGCATATTGTGGAGTATTTTCGTCACCGTAGTCACCGCTTTTATAGAAATCCATTATTTCATTTTGGTAGATGATAAGGGCTTTGTTTGCAGCATCTTCAGCTGGGCTTGCGCCTACGGCTCTACCGTTTTTACCAGCCTTTACAAAGCAATATCTAGCTATGTTTTGATATGTTTTGCATGTGCCTACATCACTAGGTTGGAATTTGCCACCCATTTGGTCCATATCACCTGATGGTCTAACTAGTTTGGTTCTTATGTTTCCATCGTGTCTGAATTCTACTTGGTAGAAGCCGTCACCTTCTTGTGGTATTACAAAGTAGTTATCGTTAGGGTTTGCTGATTTGTATTGGTTTGCAGCATTGATGGCTTTTGCTATTCTGTATCTAACTTGTTTGATATCGGCTCTACTAGATGGTTTGCTAAGGCTAGGATAAGCGCTAGCGGCTTTCATTTCAGCTTTATCATCGTATGGCAGGTATTTGACTTCATTTAGGGTTTCCACAACTGACATAAGTTTATCGAATGCTTTAACCTTGAAGCTATCTAGCACATCCATGAATGGTGTTCTGCGTAGGGTTTTGAAGACAAGGTTTTCTTGACTGTATTCGCCACCACCTTCAAGACCAGCTTTTCTCATTGCTTTAATTTTGTCTTTTATTTTGGTGACTTTATCGACCACTGCTTGGAAGTCATCTTTTTTGTAATCGTCTCTGATGTCTTTGAGTTTGTTGATAAACTTTTGAGCTTTGTTTTTGATTGATTCTTTGTCTACTTTGAAGTCTTCTCTTACAGGTTTTCTAATCCATTTATCTTTAAGTACAGAGTATACGGCAGTGGCAACAAGTTCAGCGTTGGTGTCTTGTGCGTAGAGTTCGACTGGGTAGTCAAACACTGTCATATCGTGTGTATCATTCCATAGTGTTTTTTGTAGATAGAAAAAATCTTCTATCATTTGTGGGTCACCATCAAATTGTTTGTAATCTAGTACGATATGAAGGTCGATGTCTGAGAATTTGGACCAATTGTAATTGGCCAAAGAGCCAGTGAATATAATATCATCGAGTTTGAAACCTTTAGGTAATTTAAGTTCTTTGATAAATTCGTTGGCTATCTTGATAAGTTGTTTATGTACCTTTGGGTTAAGTTCAAAGTTATCCCAGATTTTTGGGTTAAGGGTATCTTTGATTTTAAAGCTATCTAGTACATCTTTAGGTATTTTGACTTCTTGTCCTAGGTTATCATCCAATGAAGCTTCAATAAGTTCAATTTCGTCCAATTGTTTGATTGGGGTTTTTTGACCTACGGATTCTTTGATGATATTAGGATTTGCTCTGAAAAATTTCATTACTTGTAATATTTCTTTATAAATATTTGGAAAAACCGCTTAAGTGTTGTACCTTTGCCAAAAATAAGACAAATGCGTATATACAAGAACCTAGAGCTTTTAGATGTATCCAACGCCAAGTTGATGGCTATAGCTGCATATAGAAAGGAATTTGGTACTGGCGTGTTAGAATCCAAAGAGATGATTGAAAAATTATTGGCTGATGGTAGTATTGAATTTAAATCTAGCTACGATAGGTTTGAAAACTTTATTCGTGAGTGCTTCAAGTATGATTTAGAGGATACAGAACCTCGTCAAGAATATACAATTCCTTTTATAGATGAGGTACCAGATGCTGAAACTCAAAAAGCTTTGGATTGGTATGCATTGCGTTTACCTTTTGAACGAGAATACATTGAAAAAATAATTGCTTGGGAGAAACGTGGAATGACGTACCCAGCTTTTGCATAATACTATGGCAACAATACTTGATAAAGATTTGGTCCGTGAATCCACTGTGAAGGTGGATGGACGTGAGATATTGATAACCTTGACTGACAAGCAGACCATTAGCATGAAGCTAAAGGGTATGAAGTCTGGGGAGGTTGAGATAAGCATTGAAGAATTGTTTAAGCAACTTAAGGGTGAGGCTCCGTCTAAAAAGGTGGAAGACGACAAGCCTGAGGTGCGCTACACTGGTGGTATTGATTTGTCTTCATACAAGGGACAAGACCGTTATTTGATTTCATTGAATGACATAAGGCATGCTATTAATGTGAAGCCTATTGATGTGAAGATGAAAACGGTGTTTGATGCGTTTTTGGTTGAGTTAATAAATGAGCGCAAGCCTACCAAAAAGTAACTGACTGGCGGTCCTATCGCCCACCCCCAGCCCCCTCCCGCAATAAAATAATTTAGCATATGAGTGAAGATTTAGTAGATAAAAAAAGAATGATTGCCATATTTATGGGTGGTGTTAAGTCAACATCTTTTAACTGTGAGGCTTGGGACATGCCTACCATGGTTGGTTTGCAATATGTTTTATATTACGATTCATCATGGGATTGGTTGATGCCAGTTATTCGAAAAATAAATGGCTTGGGGAAGGAATATCAGTTTACAATTTTTAAAACTTACGTATCATGTACGGTAGAGAAGGGTGGGAAGTTTTACAAAGATTTTTCATTCAGCCATGCTGAGTATATAACGGAAGAGCAATCAGACATACAAGCCGCTTTTAATTTGGTGATTAAATTCATCGAGTGGTACAATCAAATAAACAATGAAATAAACAATGAAATAAACAATGAAAACCAAAACAAAACCTAAATTCAAATTAGAATTTTACGCACAAGACAACAACACCAGAAAATACAAAACATTCACATTAATTCCAACGATTGATTTTGATATTGATACTCGATTTTCGGATATCTTTATGGTTGAAGATGAAAAGATTTTGGGTAGTATTACTGAGTACATGTTTATTGGAAGGTTTTTAAATTTTTCAATACACTTGGTATTGGTTAAATCACTTTGATTTTTTTGGTGGGCGTTTATTCGTTTTCTTTTTTGCAGCGGTCTTTTTGGCCGCTGTTTTCTTTTTGGCTGGTTTTCTTTTCTTCTTATACTTTTTAACTTCAAATATTCTGGTCTTGGTTTTCTTTAATTTGATGTTATAGGGCTCTTCAGCCAGCAAAGTGATATCTAGGTCCCACTGATGTTTTGAACGTTCTTTATGGGTCTCAAATGATTCCAGAATGTGTTGTTCGACTTGTTTGGGTGACCACTTGTTTACCTTCATGAGTTGGTTGTAGGCTTCTTGGTGTCTACCCATGGCTATTGCTCTGCCGATGTGTTTTACTTGGTGGCATATAGGGCACAGGGAGATGAGTCCCACTAATTTTTGTACGTGGTTTGTATCGTCATACTCCCAGATTTCGTGGCATTCCACATTGTGGTTATAGCCTTGGTTTTTGCCAGTATCGCCACAAATTTCGCATTTATTGTTTGCGGCTTCGTAGGATATAAAGCGTATCTTATCCCATTCTTGTTTTGTTACGGTTGTTCTGACGTTGCTGTAATGACAAGTTTTTGGGATGAGTTCTACGGTGAGTTTTGGTTTTTTAGATTTTGCACACATGGAAATGTTCTTTAAACTTTTTTCTATTGATTAAATATCCATGAGTTGCGCTACCGATATCTCCAGCATCTTTAAAGATTGGGAAGTCATTTTGAGAGATTAGGGTTCTAAGGTCATCAGATTTGATGAACCAAATTTCTTTTAGGTATTTGAAGTAGGTTACGAACCAATCTGCTTGGGTGACTGATATACCAGATGCTTTGCCTCTGGATTCGTATTCGATAAAGATATTGCCAGTATCAAATAGTGGGGCGCATTTGACATCCGTTTTGATTTCATAGGTTTTTTCTTTACCTTTGACAATCATTTTGATATCGTACTTGTTATCGTTGTTGGAATCAATGTATATACCGCCTTTTGATTCTAAATATTGGATTAGGATAGATTCTCCATCATTTCCTAGTTTTAAGTCCGATTTAAAGTGTAAATTTGCCATTAACAAATATAATAAAAATTTCTAACAAAATCAAGGATATTTATATAAAAATTTGAAAATGAATACAAAAATAAAAATTACTGAAAGTCAGTTTGAAAGGCTTAGAGCTAATTTAACTGAAGTTGATGAAAACGGTTATCAAAGAGACGTTAAAATATATTTTGTTATCAATGGTGAGATTTTCCCAGATAAAGAAGTTTCTGAATTGATTGCTGACAAATTGAGGATTGCATATCGTATTGATTTGGATTACAAATCATGGGGTATAAACGGTGCTAGTGTATTTGGTTTTACTGGACCTCAAAGTATTGATGTACAAGTTGAGTATTACGTAAACAGTGAGGGTGATGTAGATACCATGACTGTTCCGTTGGTTCTTCACTGGGATAAAATTGATGTAAGGAAAATGAAGGGTGAAGGTATAATTGGGATTGGTGATGATGTTGACATTTATGTGTCCACAGGTGAGGATGGTAAATTGCATTCTCGTGTTATAAAGATTGATGTATACACGATTTAATTTGCAAGATTAAAAAATAATTTGTACCTTTGCTCTTGGAAGTTATTTGTTAGAGATAAACGAATCAACAATTGGTTTTAGATAAATTACGTCAATATAAAAAATATCACTTAATATTTTCATAAGTGTTTGTTTGAAAAGTTCGTAATTATTTTTTTCACCCAAAATGAATATTGGGCCGCTATCTATTACGATTGCTCTTCTAAATCTTTGATTAATTTTTATTCTAGAAATTGGGTAATTTCTTTCTAGAAAATTAATAATCATTTTTTTGTCGAAGTCTGTAATCATATTAGAAACAACAGTGGTCACCAAATAAATCCCAAGGGTCGTTATATTCAGTGTTTTCAATTATCTCTTCGTCTTCCATGGTGTTTATTTTACTTTAAATATTTGGGAATAATAAAAATGACAAAGTATGATAACCATGTTTACATGATTATTTGTGAAGTTACTTTATCTTTGTGTAAAGAAACAAATTTTTCAACACATAGTAGTTATTGTATAAACATGTGTGCATGTATGAAGGATGGCAATTTGTCGAAAAAACAAATGGAACACATATGTAAAATTGCTGATGTTTTGGATTTGGTGTTTTCGATGGACAGTAAAGCCACTGGAGAGTACATAAGTGATTATTTTTTGTTGGAAAAATTTAAAACGTTTCAACGAGTGGTATTGGAGGCCAAGGAATTTTTTCCAATAGCTATGGATAAATTTTAATAAATTGGTTTTACCTTGATTTCACCACGCATGTACTGGCTTTTTTTGTAATCTAAAAAACGCTTGGCTATTGGTTTAATCAAAGTATTTGGATAAACATCACCAAAAATTAAGTTGGTTAATTCAATGACTTTTTCAAGAGCATTTGCGGAGCTTTTAGGTTTATTGGATACATAGAGATATATAACAGGATGTTCATCTTTGTATTCTTTGCTTAAAAATTTCCATATTATTTCTGAATCAGACATTGATTTTGGGGTGTAGAATTGTATATTTATAAGTATAACAAAAATAAAAAAATAAGTAAATGGCATTAAATTTAACAGAAGAAAACATCGCTAATGTATTGAGCGATAACAAATTGACAGTAGTTGATTTTTGGGCACCTTGGTGTGGACCATGCAGAATGTTGAGTCCGATTATTGATGAGATTGCTGACGAACACACTGATTCCGATAAAGTTAACGTAGCGAAGGTTAACGTAGATGAGAATAGTGATTTAGCAGTAAAATATGGGATTAGAGGGATTCCTAGTGTTTTGTTTATTAAAGAAGGTAAAGTAGTTGACAGGTTTGTCGGAATGAAAACCAAAGACGAAATTCAAGATAAAATAAATTCTTTGATGAATTAAAATAAAGGCCCCATAACGGGGTCTTTTTATTTAAGAAAGATATTTATTGGTATGAAGAAAAAGATAATAATAACGGAGTCTCAGATGAATCGTTTGAAGGTCAATTTGGTTGAGTCTTCAGCGCATGCTATCATGGTAAAACAAATGAAAGAAGAGCTGGATGCTAATTATGAACCAGTTGCTAAATTTGTACGTGAGGGTGGTGAATATTTTGAAAAACCAATGGTGACAGTAAAGGTTGATAACGAAGTTATTACACCCAAATCTTTGTATGAATACATGAAGTACAAGTACAAGGTTAATGATGAATTCATCAAGCAAGTTATACGTGATTGGATGTTTGGAAAAATCACTGATAACTATGGACTTTCTAAGAATGTTCCATTAAACTAGTGACATGGAATTGAAGTCCAAAATAAGGGAAATATTGAAGAAACAATACGGTGAATTTGAAACCGTATTGGAGCACCAGTATGAGGATAAATTAACTGAAACCCTTATAGATGGAACCAAGGTTTTAAGAGAAGAATGGGCCACTTATAATCAAGTTATTTTAGAATTAAAACATTCTATTAAAGACATGATGAAAGTAAAAGAGCTTCAATACAAATTAACAGAGGACACCAACCCAAAAGAAATAATTATTGAGGTTATTGAGGATGTTAAAAATATGAGCCCAGAGTTAGAAAGGTTATACAACAAGATAAAAAATTTTTAATATGAATAGTTTTAAGGTTAATTACATTACCACTCTTCCTAAAGAGGGTAATGCACCTAGTGTTACCATTAGTGGTGATTTACATAAGACGTACAGAGTAGAGTTTCATGAGCGTGGTGTAGGTTTGATAAGTAGTGGTCATTGTATGACCAATCAAACGATTATATGTAGCACCAAGCAGTGGTATACGAATTGGGAAATAAATGTTATTGATGAGAACAATAAAGTTGTTTTTATTGACAAATTTAACCCATCAAATCAAGTAATCTTTATCAAGATAGATGCTTATGCATTGGGTGATAATATTGCTTGGATGCCTTATGTTGAATGGTTTAGAAAGAAGCATAATTGCAAGGTTATTTGTTCAACATTTTATAATGATTTATTTGTTGATACTTACCCACAAATTATGTTTGTTAAACCAAATACAGTTATTAACAATGTTTATGCTCAGTATTACATAGGTGCATCTGATGACAACAACAAAACATATTCACCTGTAAACTCTAAAGAAGTTAATTTACAGCAAGTTGCCTCATCAATATTGGGTCTTCCGTTTGAAGAATTAAGGCCAGAATTGTACCATGATTTTTCCAAAAGTAGAAGAATTTTTGGACAGAAATATGTTACCTTATCTGAGTTTGGTAGTGGTGAGAATAAATCGTGGAAAGCTAACGGTGGATGGCAAAAAATTGTTGATTATTTAAACATGGTTGGTTTGACAGTTGTGGTAATTTCTAAAGAACCAACCACATTGAAAAACGTAATCAATCATACTGGAAATTATGATTTAAAAGACCGAATGTATGAAATTTACCATGCAGAATTTCATTTAGGTGTAAGTTCTGGGTTAAGTTGGTTGGCATGGGCGATGGGGAAACATGTTGTAATGGTTAGTGATGTTACACCTAAATGGCATGAGTTCCAAAGTGATGTTAGCCGTTTGTGTGCCAATAATTTAGACATGGTTGACTACGATGCAGAGGGTGTTTCAACACCAGAAGAAGTTATTGGAAAGCTAGCTGAATTGATAGTTTCGAGATATTTATAGTATATAACAATTACTTTAAATTACAGTGATGGGAACTAATATTTTATTATTAACGCCTGGTCATGGTAAGAAATCGACACTTGACAAAGCATATAACAGACATTTAATTAACATTAATAATTCATTAGACGAGGAATCGCAATCTAGGTGGGAAACATATAGTTTTATTATTGAAAGATTAATTGAGGATGGGAAAGAAATTTATTTGAAAGAAATTAAATATAGATTAACAGACGGTGAAAACCCTAATGAAGTAATTTTAGATATTTTAAACAGAGAGTCTGAAAATATGGATGGTTTAACATGGATGTTGAAAAGAAGGGTTGAAGAGTTTTTAGAAGAAGACTTTTTTAAAAGATTTTACTATTAAACTTGTCAAATCCAAATTTTTTGCGTATATTTGGTTTTGAGTATGAAAGAAACAACAATTACAGATAGATTAACGTTCTTGGCTGAACAGTTTGATGTCTTTGAATGCGATTCTGAGGAAAACACTTTAGAAACAAAAACAAATGAACTCAAAGAAAAAGGTTTAGAGCCATACGCGATACATACACCTAACGGTGATATTATTGCGATTGTTTCGACCAGATTAAATGAAAAGGGTCGAACTTTAAAAGCAATAAGTGTTTGTTCAGATGTGTTTGCTAGTATGGTTATGGCAGACCCAACCGAAAACAAAATATATTTGCAGTGGATGTTGAACGTTTTTGGACGTTTAATCAAAAGCGGTGAAGAGCAAGACATAGCATCAGCTATACGATTTGTTGATGAGGATTTGCCACAGGCAAATACTTATTTGATGTTATTTGAAGACAATAAACGTAAAAGAAAGTTTATTGAACTTTGCAAATCAAGTTATAGCTTAAAGCACGTTTCGGACCCAACTAACATCAACCAATACAAATCATTGGCTCAGTTGTTTGATGCGGTTGACCCGTTTATTGAAAGAGAACCAAGTGCGGTTGAAAGGACGTTGTATAAATTTGTTGATGGTGGGCAAGCTGAGATACCAGTGAAGGATAGAAAGTTTACTCTTTATATCCCAAAGACAACATCAGCTAGCGTAGTGTTTGACAAGTTTGCAAACTGGTGTACAGCGAGAGAGGGTAATGGTATGTTTAAGAGCTATACAGAAGGCCATAAAAAGCCTAATGGTAAGAACTCTGATATTTATATCATTATAAATAACAAGTTTTTTAAAGGGGAATCAGAAGAGTTATTCCAGATTCACTTTGAGACGAACCAGTTAAAAGATAGAAAGAACTCATCAAACGTTAGCATATTTGAAAACGTATTGATGGAAAGCGAAGGCATTCTTAATTTTTTCCACGATGAATTAATTACGATGGCCAAGGAATATAAGAAGGGTCTAGACACAAACAAATATCTAGACTATTTGATACAATTTGGATTTAGTGAAAGTTTATTTGAGTTATACCCAGATGACGTTCCATCCATTAGAATTATGAACAGAGAAGTACCTAAAATAGCAAACATGACTAGATTTAAAAACCTAGACCAGCTTATTATTATCAATGCAAAATTGGTGGAATTACATCCATCTGTCTGTTCTTTGGAGAAACTTGAGCTATTGTCGTTGACCAACAACCGATTAAAAACTTTACCACGTGAGATAGGCTCACTTAAAAATTTAGAGTTTATGAACCTTGTTGGCAATCCGATTAAAGAAATCCCAACGGAGATTTCGTATTTGGATAAAAGCAATGGTGGGAAACTACATAGACTTGCCGTAAAGGAAGAAGAAATAGGGACTGAAAATTATTTAAAACTCAAAAAGCTATTACCGCAAACTGAGATTAACTAACATAAGGGGTCCCAATAATGGACCCCTTTTTTTTTAACATAAAACCATTAAAATTATGAAATGGACAAGAAACAATGAAGTTATCAACGAACCAATAGTTGATTACTTGGAAAAGCTTATCGAAGCTGAATTGGAAAAGGGATACATTTTGAAAGTATCCGTTGGTACCGACTCTCAAAAAGCTGGGGGTAAGGGTAACTATAAATTTGCTACTGTTATCTTGATAACAACCACTGAAGACTTGGGTGGTGGTACTATCGTGGGTAGAGGTGGTATGATTATTTCAGCAACATATTACAACCAATTCAAGAACATAAAAGGTGACAAAGAATTGGTTAACGAACGTATGGTATATGAAGTTGGAAAGTCTGTAGAAGTTGCTTATGAAATAGCATCTTTGTTAGACCTTTATGAAATTCCATTGGAAATTCACGCTGACATTAACCCAGACCCATTGCATGATTCAAACAAGGCTTTGCAATCTGCGGTTGGTTACATCTTGGGTATGGGTTACAGTTTCAAGGTTAAGCCAGATGCGTGGGCTGCTTCTTCAGCTGCCGACAAAAAATGTTAATATGTTTTCTGTTTTGACTGATATTTATTAGTAAAGATGTCCCTACTCAAAAAAATTTGGGTAGGGTTAATCTTTTTTAAAAAGTCGCTATATTTATTAGTAATAATAAGATTTTTTAAAAAACTTAAAGACATGTCAAAACCAGTTGCAAAGAAAACAGTTAGAATTACAGAAAACGATTTAGTTGATTTGATTGACAATATCGTAAACGAAGCTGTTGCGGTTAAAAAGCAAGAATGGCTTAACGAACAAGCTAGCAAAGAGTCTAACAAAACTGCTGTTTTGGAAAACAAAATCGCTAAATTGGAAGCTCAATTCAAAGCTTTGACTGAAGGTAAGAAGTAATTCCATTTTATCAAAATATTAATGGCTAGGGTGTTTTAATTAACATCCTAGCTATTTTATTTTCTAAAAGTTCCACATATTTATTATAAAGTTTTAATGTGGAAAAAGTAATTGAAAAATTAGTCAGGGAAACCAACCCATTGATTTCTAGTGTAACTAGAGATGAATTTATTGCAGCTAGCGAGAAAGCATTTGATTGTGCTTTTGATGGAACATCAACATTTTATCCATGGAAGCTGCCAACCAAATTACCTAAAAAATTTAAACTAGGTATTATTGTAGGTTCCAGCGGTTCTGGTAAATCAACACTTCTAAAGCAATTTGGTATTGAAGAACAACCGCAATGGGATTCAAGCAAATCAATCATTTCACATTTTGATTCACCAGATGATGGTATCAACAAACTAAGTTCTGTTGGATTCAATACAATACCTTCATGGTATAAGCCGTATGATGTTTTATCAAACGGTGAAAAATTCAGAGCTGATTTAGCTCGTAAAATCAAATCAAATGCTGTTATTGATGAATATACCTCAGTGGTGGATAGAACTGTCGCTAAAGCGGCTTCAGTAGCTTTATCAAGGTATATTCAAAACAATGATATTGAGAATGTGGTTTTATCCACATGTCATCACGATATCGTTGATTGGTTGGAACCAGATTGGGTTATAAATACGGATACTGGAGAATTCTTAGACGGTTTTTTTTCAGACGCCCAACTATCAATATCAAAATATATCGCACAGGGTATGATAGTTGGGGAATGTTTAAAGACCATCATTATTTAGATGGAAATGTAAATAAAGCTGCTAGATGTTACATTGGCGTATGGGAGGACCATGTGATTGCCTTCGGTGCCGCTATAACGTTGCCAAGTGGTACATTAAAGAATGCATGGCGTGGTCATAGAACGGTCATTCTACCAGATTATCAAGGAATGGGAATCGGTGTAAGATTTTCAGATGCAATTGCTGATATACATGTGCAGCAAGGTCACAGATATTTTTCTAGAACTGCTCACCCACGCATGGGATATTACAGGGAGAAGTCACCTCTATGGGTTGCGACTAGCAAGAATAAAAAATTGCGCAAGGATGTTTCAATCAAAAATATGTACAAAGAACATTATTTTGACAACAAACGAGTTTGTTTTAGTCACGAATATGTTGGTGAAATCAACTTAGAAGTTTAAATTTTCACGAACAAGACGTTTAATCATAGATTTGGATGATTCGTTTACTTCCCATTTCTTTTTAGCATCAACTTCCATCTTTTCGAGTCTATCATAATAGTCTGGGAATTCTGTAAGGTGGTCCATGGCTATTTCAGTGGCTTTTTCTTTGTCGCCAGTATGTTCCATTTCTATCTTAACACCTTTTTGTATTTGTGATTTTATTTTATTAACAGATACGTCAAATTTCTTAGCTATTTCTTCGGCAGACATTTTATCAGCTTTGCCGCCTTTGATTGAATTTTTACTCATATAAGTGTGGGTTTAATCTTCCGTATTTTCTTATTATTACACCAGCTAAAGCATTAGCTTCATTTTCTATTGGGCTACCGTCAGCACCATCATTTTGGATATCGTTTAGTCTTCCATCAATGTTTTGTTTGTGATGAACTAATTCATGCGCTATGGAACGACAAACGTCCATTATTGCTCTGTCTTTGACATATACCTTAACTAGTTTTTCGTATGGGTTATAGTAAGCTGTAGTTACAATATCTGGTGTTTTTTCAAAGGCTAAAGCTACTTTGATGTCATCATCAATACCCAAAAATTCTTTTGCGAAGTTGATAAAGTCGGTAACTTGTCTGACTACTGTGTCTTCTTGAGACATCAGTCCTTCTCTTAATAGTTGTTTAATTATTGGTTTCATCGTTTCATTTAGTTTCGGATATCTAATCATTGAATCTCTAAATTCAAAGCTTTTATATTGGCCTTTGTTATGCTTAAAACCAAATCTTTTGTAAAATTGAACCAAACGATTTTTATTACCACCAAAATCTGAAGAAGGTGTCAACGCAATTATTTGTTTATTTTTATCAGCATAGCTAATCAAGTCTTCCATTATCTTAGAACCAACACCAGTACCTCTAAATTCTGGTTTGATTATAATTCTAGACAATATAAGACTGGTTCTATTTTCATAGATATCCAACCCTTCTAACTGTTGTTCGTATTTGCTTCTTAGATAATCCTCAATCATACATATAAATATTAAAAAAGCCCCAAAAAACTGGGGCTATTTTTATTTTGATTTTTGTTTAACCGATTTTATGGTTATTTGTTCCTTGGATTTATCGAACCCTATCTTTATCAACTCACCTTCAACGATGTTACCTTGTAAGATTTCGTCAGCTATGGCATCCTCAACATAATGTTGGATTGCTCTAGCTAGTGGTCTAGCACCATAAGCTTCATCATAACCTTGTTCTCCCAAGTAGTTAATTGCTTCATCGCTAATATCTAACTTAAAGTTCATCTCGGTCAATCTTTTTTCAAGATTTTTAACTTCCAAAAAGATAATTTTATGGATATCTTCTTTATCTAATCCTCTAAAGATGATTGCTTCATCAATACGGTTAAGGAATTCTGGTCTAAATTTCTTTTTCAAAGCTTTTTCAATAATTTCTCTAGCTCTATTTTCTTCGTTGATAATACCAGTAGCCGTTTCAAAACCCATAGCTTTACCATATGAGTTAACTTCTTTGACTCCAATGTTAGATGTAAGGATAATCAAAGCGTTTTTAAAGTTAACTTTGCGACCCAAGCCATCAGTTAATTGACCTTCGTCCAACAATTGTAACAATAAATTGAATACATCTTCATGTGCTTTCTCAATTTCGTCAAACAAGATTACACAGTGTGGTTTTCTACGAACCTTTTCAGTTAGTTGACCACCTTGTTCATATCCCACATAACCAGGAGGTGAACCAATCAATTTAGATACACTGTGTTTTTCCATGTATTCAGACATATCCATTCTAATCAAAGCTTCAGCATCACCGAATACATTCTCAGCTAACAATTTTGCCAACATAGTTTTACCAACACCAGTAGGTCCCAAGAATATAAATGAACCAACAGGTTTGTTTTTATCTTTGATACCGATACGATTACGCTTGATTGCTTTAACCACTTTGGTAACAGCTGCGTCTTGTCCAATAACTTTACCCATAAGGTCTTTATCCATTTCCATAAGACGCTTGCTTTCTTGAGTGGATATCTTTGATAGAGGAATACCAGTCATCATTGACACCACTTCAGAAATAAGATTAACATCGACAACGGTAACTTTTTTATCAATGGTTGCGTTCCAATCGTCAACAGCTTTTTTAAGGTCATCATCAACCTTTTTTTCTTCATCTCTTAGTTTGGCAGCTTCTTCGTATTTTTGTTTAAGAACAACTTCTTTCTTTTGTTCAATTATTTCTAATTTTTTGGCTTCAAGTTGTTTGATTTCTTCAGGTTTTTCTATGCTAACATTGGTTGTTGCACCAGCTTCATCCATAACGTCAATAGCTTTATCTGGCATAGAACGCTCCATGATGTATCTACTAGCTAATTTAACACATTCATCAATGGCTTCTTCAGTATAAGTAACTCTGTGATGCTTTTCATATTTTTCTTTGATATTCATCAAGATAATCTTGGTTTCTTCCAATGTTGGTTCCTCAACCAATACTTGTTGGAAACGTCTTGTCAATGCACCATCTTTCTCAATATTTTCACGATATTCATCTAATGTTGTTGCACCGATGATTTGGATTTCACCACGAGCCAACGCTGGTTTGAATATGTTGGATGCATCTAGTGAACCAGAAGCATTACCAGCACCTACAATCGTGTGCAATTCATCAATGAATAAAACGACATCTGGATTAGCTTTACATTCTTCAAGTACGGCCTTCATTCGTTCTTCAAATTGACCACGGTACTTGGTACCAGCAACGATTGATGCTAGGTCCAAACTATAAAGTTTTTTGTTGGCTAATGTTCTTGGTGCGTTGCCATCTTTGATAAGTTGAGCTAGTCCTTCTACGATGCTGGTTTTACCAACACCTGGTTCGCCTATGAGTACTGGGTTGTTTTTTTTCCTACGTGAAAGAATTTGAGAAACTCTTTTGATTTCATTTCCTCTTCCGACAACTGGGTCTATTTCACCTTTATCAACAGCTTTGGATATGTCTCTACAGAAATTATCCAATACTGGTGTTTTACTTTTGCTTTCGTTTTGTTTATTTCTTTTTTTGCTAAATGAATCGTTATCATCCACATCATCACCTTCATAAGCATTTTTACTAAAACCATCTTTCATCTCTTTCATCATTTTTTTAAAACTATCGTAATTTATATTATATATTTCGTTTAAAATTTCTGTGGTTGGTAAGTTTTTAGATAAGACTGACAACAAAATATGTGTGGTATCTATCATCTGGTCATTTAACATTTCACATTCTTTATCTAACGATTTTATAACTTCTTTTGTTTCGTTTGAAAAGGGTAAAACTTTTTTGTTGTTTGTTCCTATTCTTGGTGTTAAATCTATTTTTCTTAAATAATCATGGATTCTACCGTACAAATCAGTTGTGTCAACATTTAATTTTTTCAAAACACTAACCCCGTTATTATCATTATCAACCAACATTGACATTATTATGTGTTCTGGGCGAACTTTCACATCCTCAAAAGATTTAGCTTCTTTCATGGATAGTGAAATTATTTCCTTAACTTTTGGGTAAATTTCTCTATTCATAGGCTTGTTTTTGCAAATATACACTTTAATTTTTAAAACTGCAAACTTGATTCTTTAGATAAATATTCGTATATTTGTATAAAAAGTAAACCATGAGTAATAACCACATACCCAAATTTTCAAAAGTATCGCTACGAGTTAAACTTAGAGGTACTGAAGATTTGAGCATACATACAAATACATTTGAAAATTGTGGTCTCATGATTACTGGTGATTATCTTATCATCACCATTGATGATGCTGAAGGTACAAACGGTAAAATATTCAACCTTAAAGATATACTAGAATACAAAACGTATAACCAATAACAAAAACAAATAAGAAAAAAATGATTGTAAAAAGAATCGAAAAAAACGGAAAAATAAAAGCAATGTACTCATCCTCAACGGTGTGTGCTTCAGTATTTGACACAACTACCAAAGATTTGGTGGTGATGTTTAACAATGGTAGTCAATACAAGTACCCATCGGTTGAAATGACTGACTATACAAGATTTGAAACAGCTGACAGTACTGGTTCAGTATTTAACACCTACATCAAGAAAAAGTACACAAACTTTGAAAAAATGGATAAGTTGGCTGATGATACCATCAAAGCTATCTTAAAAGAAATTGAGGATTTGAGAGCTGCTGAAGACAAAGCATCATTGGAAGGTGCTACTAAAGCTATGATGGAAACAATGGCGTTGACATTAGCATCATTTGTAAGTACTGGCAAGGTTGATTATGATGCGTTTAGAAAGCTTCAAACTAAAATGGAAGCTTATGATAAGGTAGCTAACCCTCAACCAGAACAAGCTGAAGCCTAATGATTTGGTTAAGCATATTCTTTTTGATACTGGCTGGTATTGCAAAAGGGTATTTGGATGCTATCGCTGACAAAGGTATCAAAGCCGATGAATGGAGAAACAAATACGATTTTGATAAAACCGTAAATCACTGGTGGTATTTTGGTTTGTATAAACCTAAGTATTCTGAGAGGTTTCCTTTTAGCACTACGATACTGGTATCATTAACTGATAAATGGCATAGAGCGCAACTAATTATGTTGCGCTTTATGTATTTAGCAATATCTGTAGGCTTAACTCAAAATATTTTATCAATATTATTTTTAAGTTTCATACTTTTTCCAATTGTCGTTGGAATTCCTTTTGAAATAATTTACACAAAAAACAAGAAAAAATGAATTTTATTAAATGGTTTATAAAAGAATCTTGGTTTCATATTATATGGATTCTAGGGTTGATTGCATATGTGATAACATGGTCTTATGCGACTGATAAAAAATTAGCTTTAATTTTTTTGTCAACTGTGTTTGTGGTTTTAACAATAGGAAAATTTAGATATTGGAATAAAAATTTAAAAAAGAATGGATAAATTTTTAGCGTGTATCGCACACGATGGAAAGAAACCAGAAATGGTTCATTTGGCAATGGAATACAAAGACGTATTTCATAAACATAAAATAGTTGCTACTGGAACAACAGGTAAACACATCAAACAAGCTGGTATAGACGTTACAGCGATGTTAAGCGGTCCTCTGGGTGGTGATGCTCAAATAGCTTCAATGGTGGCCAACAATGAAATCGTAGGGGTAATATTTTTGGTGGACCCGTTAAGTGTTCATCCACACCAAGTAGACGTGAGTATGCTGCTTAGAATTTGCAATGTTCACAACGTTCCTCTAGCAACCAATAAAGCAACATCTGAAATACTTTTAAAAAGCTTATGAAAAAAGACGAAGAAGACGATGTGCATGAATACTTGAAATCGGAGCAATTCATTAAAGATTTTGCCGATGCTGTTGAGAGGGATACATGGGGTAAAGGTTTGCCTAAGATATACATGGACGACCATGGAAATATCGTTGAGCACTGGAAAGATGGAACAATAAACATTCTTCGAACCAAAGAAGAATTAGATAAAAATAAGAAACAATGAGTAAAGAAACAACAATTCAAATTTCAAAAGAAACATTACAGACGCTGTTAAAAAACTTTTATGAAGTTTGTGCTTTGTGTGATGAATTAGACATCTACGAACATGATTCTTTGGATGATTCTATGCAAGAAATGAAAGAATGGGCTAAAAATAAATTTGGCAGGGATATAAACAAAGATAAGTATGACTGAAGAATATATCGGAAAAGAAACCACAATAGATTTCGGTCGAGACCTTAGAATGTCTCAACCTTGGAGAAGTTATCCTTCTGATGAGGTATTTACTATCGTCAAAAAAACAAAAGGAGGTTTATACCTTCTAAGGGATTGCAAAGGTAATGAGCACCCATTACCAAAATATAGAATACATTACTTTAAAAAATAGCAATATGAACAACCTAGATAAACAATACACAACACTCCTTCAAGACATCCTTAACAATGGAGTAGAAAAATCTGACCGTACAGGTACAGGAACACTATCAGTTTTCGGAAGACAAATCAGACACAAGATGTCAGAAGGTTTCCCACTTCTAACAACCAAGAAAATGTACATGAAAGGAATCATAACTGAATTGTTATGGTTTTTAAGAGGCGATACCAACATCAAATACCTTGTTGATAATGATTGTCATATTTGGGACGGTGATGCTTATAAGAATTATTGTAAACAAAACGATGAAATTTTAGGTAGAAGTGATTTATGGACATTAACAAAACAAGAATTCATCAACAAAATCAAAACTGATGATGAGTTTGCTAAGAAGTGGGGTGATTTGGGACCTGTGTATGGTAAGCAATGGAGAGGTTGGAAATCAGCAACACTAGAAGAACAATGGGGTTATGGAAAAATAGAAGGACATCCAAACGGGGGAAAACAATACAGTAAATTCAACACTAATATTCAAATAGACCAAATCACAAACCTAATCAACGACCTTAAAACAAATCCAGACTCAAGACGACTAATGGTTAATGCTTGGAATGTAGGTGAATTGGACCAAATGGTTCTTCCACCTTGTCATTATGGATTTCAAGTTTATACAAGAAAGCTGACTATAGAAGAACAATATAAAGATTATCCAGAACTTTTAAAAGTTTATAATGACAAAGCGAAAGCTGTAAAAAACCAAGAATATGCTATAGCCGCAAATTATAGAGCAATTGAAAAGGAATTATTATCTAGACTACCAGAATTACCAACAAGAGCAATTTCACTAATGTGGAATCAGCGAAGTGTAGATACATTCTTAGGTTTACCGTTCAATATTGCTTCTTATGGTTTACTACTTGAAATTATTGCCAAAGAAGTAAATATGGTACCTGATGAATTGATTGGCAATTTGGGTGATGTGCATTTGTATTTGAATCATATTGAACAAGCCAAAGAACAGATTGGTAGGGAATTGAATCACAGAGAACGATGTGAAATGGCTTGGCCTATTTGTTATCCAGAAAGAAAAACTGAAGAAATTCCTGTATCATGGAATTTGAAAGAATTAACTTTGGATGATTTGGGGATTCCACGTAGAACAAGACAACCTTATCCATTGCCAACATTAGAGATAAAACTTCATTTTAATAATGAACCTTCTTTTGTTCCAGAATATTGGAAAGTAGAAGATTTTGAAATTAAAAATTATCAATCACATTCAACAATTAAAGCACCTTTATCAAATTAAAATGAAATGGTTTATACTTTACATATTGATGTTTTTGTGTTTGAAGGTAACACCACAGACTATTTTGCTGAATGAAAATTTTGGTCAATTTCAATACGAAAGTGAATGTAAAAGTGTTATACCGAATAATTCAACAAACATAATAAGTGCTTCATCAGGTAGTCCTATTTTTTCAAACAATCAAAGTTCAAGGGGTTATTTGAACGCTTCAGGTAATTCAAATCTTTTGTTTTTACCAAATAAAGAGGCATTTATTGAATTTAGAAAAGTAAACACGTTTGATTACGTTAGTTTATCATTGACGATGGCTATTTTAAAATCAACTCCAGAGTCAAATGGTTCTGAATTATCAATTGAATTTTATGATGATAAAATATACAGACAACTAAAGGTTAAATTACCACAGGGTCCAACAACGGAAAATACTTATCATTTGGTTTCAATTAATGATGGTATAGTTAACAGTAAATCTTTAACGATAAGAATTACTTATTTATCTTCAAAATCATCATTAAGAATTGACGATTTGAAATTGTCTGGGTGTTTGGTACCACAAACACCAAATGTTAGTCCTCAAACACCTAATTGTTTATTTAAGGTTGTTGAGTTACCTTCCAACACGTTTATACAAAAATCACCAACAGGTACTGAATTAAATCCAATGAATATTGTTTTAGAAAGCGGTACTTACTATGCGAGAACGATATCAACAGTATTTGGTTGTAGTAGTGTTTGGTCAAAACCAAAATCAATACATATCAAAGTGGATAGTTTACCAACAATAAAAACACATCCAAAAAGCACAATAACAGTTTTTGATACGACAAAATTATATTATTTTAATGTAAAAACTGATTTTCCGTATATATGGGAAACATCAAAGGATAATGGAAATACATGGTTAGAATTGGTCAAATCAGAGTATTTTTACACCAAAGGGGATACTTTATTTATGAAATTTAATAGACCAGACTATACTTTTTTTAATGGTCATCAATTTAGGATTAAAATGTTTAACAATGGGTGTAATGCATATTCTGATGCTGGAACTTTAATTATACCCACTGGTCTACCAATAAATTTGGTTAATTTCTACGTCACAGAATTCTTTACGGTTAATATGATTTACTTTGAAACTTTTGGTGAAAAGGACACAAAAAAAATTGAAATTCAAAAATCAATTGATAATATAAGGTGGGATGAAATAGGTGAAGTAACAGCAGCAATAAACAGTGAATCATATGTAAATTATGTGTTTTACGATAATTTACTAACTAGTAACATAAACTTTTATCGTTTAAAAATGTTTCATTCAAATGATGACTTTGTTTATTCACCAACTATCAGTATCAGAAAAGATGATAACAATGATACAAAGTATTATGATTTAAGTGGTTTAGAAGTAAATGAATTAAAAGCAAATACATACTATATAGAAACGATAAAAGGAAAATCAAAAAGAATAGTCATAGCCAAATAAAGGTTTAAGTAAAACCATTAAAAGCACCTTTTATAGGTGCTTTTTTATTTTGTTAGATATTTATAAAAAAACTTAAAGAAAATGCCTAGACTAAATGATATACACACAGTTATAGTACCAGCTCAAAACCCTGTTTTCAGTGCTCATATGTATACAGAAATATATGGTGGCACAGCTGGATGTACAGCCAATATAAATGGAACTGTAGTCGCAGTAGGTCCTCAATCAAGTATTTCTGTTTGGGTTAAAAGTATAAGTGGTGGAACTGGTTGTTATCTTTTGGGTGATAACCAAGATGTATTTCAAGGTACAACAGGTTTAGGTGGTATATACTAAAAATAAAAAAATAAATAGTCATTATGATGAAAAACAATAAAATCAGCCCAGTAGGTCTTAAAGGAAATCAAATAAACGAAAGAATGAAAGAATTGATGGGTATTGCACCTATCAATGAAAATAAATCAACATCTTCTTTTGAGTTGACCAAGATGGGTCCAGATGGCAATGCTTATGCTATTGTTAGAGAAAACCGTGAATGGTACATTAAAAAAGCTAACAAAAGTGAAAACTTGGTTGCTGAAGATTTCAAATATATTGGTGGTCTTCAAAACAAAAAGATGGAAGCCTATCCATCTTACTCTGCTGCTTTAAAAAGACTTAATCTTAAATTTAATAGCTTGGCTGAAGCTTACAACTTTACTGGTGAAATAAACATCGTAGAAAACGATAATTTGCTTTCAGAAGCTGGTATTGCTGGTTTTTCTGAAATGAAAGGTAATGGTTTTGTAGGTGAAATCAACATGTCTAGACTTGAAGAAAAGAAAGACGAAAACAATCCATGGGCTATTTGTACAGCTAGTGTCGGTAGAGAAGACAAAGAAAAGTATGAAAGATGTGTCATGGATGTTAAAAAACAAAAAGGTATCAAAGAAGAAATGTCTGAAGAAGCATACATGAATGAATCAATGTATGAAGAAGAAATTCAAATGACTGAAGAAGAAAAGGCTATTGATGAAATGATAGCTAGAGAAGAACTTCATGGTGGTCAAAAAAAACTAGACGTTGACAAAGACGGTGAAATTGAAGGTAGCGATTTAGCTGCTTTGAGAGCTGGAAAGAAAGTTGAAGAGGGTGAAGAAATGTCTGATAAAAACAAGAAATTCGCTGCCTTGGCTGAACCAAAAGACAAAATCACATACGCTGATAAGATTGCTGGTGCCAAGATGAATGAAGGTAGAATGAGCATATCTAAGCTTTTGGAAAGCATTGCAGAAGAAGAAATCGCTAAAAGCGAAGTAAAAAAAAAAGTCTAAATAGTTCTTTAGAAGAAGAAACAAAATTTAAGTTGAAAGTGGCTGACCCAACTCCAGCGTCAGCCCCTTCAGCTGAACCTATGCCTATGGATGACATGGCAGGTGGTGATATGGCAGAACCAGCCCCTATGGATGATATGGGTGGTGCTAGTGATAAGCCATTTGACGATGAACCATTTGATGCTGGTGTTGAGGCCGATGAGGAAACAGACCCAAAGAAATTCATTGAGCAATTAACTGGTAAGTTAGGTCAATCTCTTAGAAAATATACAGAAGAACAAGGTCAACCAGACTTCGAATTAGAGAAGTTTGCGATTAACTCATTGTTGTCAGCAACCCACACTTCTGAAATGGATGCTGAAGACCAAAAAGATATCATAAGCAAAGTTAGAACGGCTGGTGAAGGTGATGAAGAACCATCACCAGAAGGTGATATGGATATGCCTTCAGATGAAGCACCAGCGGAAGAACCTATGGGTGATGAAGCACCAGTAGAAGAACCAGCTGGAGAAGAAGGTTTAGAAGAATATTCTATTTACGAAAACATGGATAATTTATTTGTCAACCCAAAGAAAAACAATATGTTTCAAGAGGGTTCAAATGATATCTTGGATGAATCCGATAGATGTACAAGAATTGCAAAACGTAAGTATGATGTATGGCCATCAGCTTATGCATCTGGTGCTGTCGTAAAATGTAGACAAGGTAAAATCTGGAAAGGAATCAAAGAAGAAGACTTGAATGAAATAGCTGACTACAAAAACATGACAGATGAACAACTAGATGAGGCTGCTAAGAAAACTGATTTTTCTAAAGAAAAAGAAAGTGGATTACATGGTTGGTTTTCTAGAAGAGGTGGTAAAGGAAAAAGCAAAGGTTGGGTGGATTGTAACACATGTCGAGATGGCAAGTGCAAACCATGCGGTAGAAAAGAAGGTGAAAAAAGAAGCAAATACCCATCATGCAGACCAACACCTGGGGCTTGTAAGTCTAAGGGTAGAGGTGATTCATGGGGTAAAAAAGCTGCTAACGAATCAGAATATAATGTTTATGAAAATTTAGAAAATATGGGTGAGTCAAACAACTACATGTTTTGGCAGAATTTAAAAAGCATAAATGACAACGCTGCTGAAATATTAGGCATGAATATGCATGAAGTTGATAGTTTGCTTAGTGATGGTCATTCATGGGCTGTAGAGCATGTTATCACATCAAAAGATGATGTTGAAGAAGTTTATCACTTCTTGGAATATAACATGGAAGTTGAACCAAGCATGATGGCTGAAAATAGAGATTCAGCTAATTACATGTTCTTCGCTAGTCTTAAAACTATTTTACATGCAACTTCTGAAATAATGGAGATGGATGAAGACATGGTTGACTCTATCTTATCAGATGGACATGGATGGGCTTTGGACCACATCGCAACAGCTGCTGATGACATGGAAGAAGTTTATCATTTCTTGGCTAATACACTGGATGCTTATGATGGTGACACTGATGGTGGTTATGAGGATGAATTTGGTAATGTTGAAGCTATAAGTTTAAATGAAGCAAAATACAAAGGCAGAACTGTTAAATTGGGTAAACCAATGAAAGGTGATGTCAAGAAATTCAAGGTATTTGTAAAAAACAAAAGTGGTAATGTTGTGAAGGTTAATTTTGGTGACCCTAACATGGAAATTAAAAGAGACAATCCTAAGAGAAGAAAATCTTTTAGAGCAAGACACAAGTGCGCACAAGCAAAAGATAGAACAAAACCAAAGTATTGGTCATGTAGAATGTGGTCAAGAAAACCAGTATCAAAAATGGTTGAAGAAGGCTTGTCTAATTCAGAAAAATTTAGTATATTTGATAAAATGTATTTAAAAGGAAAATTACACGAAACATTTAATCAAGACGATACTATGAATGAACCAATGACAAAACCAGCTCCAGTTGTTACACCAACTGAAAAACCAGTTGTAACACCTAGCAGAAAAGATAAACCATTCTTGCCAATGCCAGAGGTAACACCAGACCCAAAAGCTAAAAATAATGGATAAACTTTTTTTGATATATGTTAATGTGGTGGGTAAAAACTATCAAGGTAATTACCTATACGAATTTATCTTTTCTGACTCTATCAAGAATATTGATGGAGAAGAATGGGATACATTCCCAGCTTCTGGTAGACCACAAGCACCACATGACAAATTTATCAAGAAAGTTGGTCGTTTAGAATCTGATTTAAACTTGGATGTTGTTCAAAACAGTGACACGTTCGCTGTTTGGGATGCTGTAGATGGTGTGATTGCTTTGGCGTGGGAGAACATCAATGCTTATGAATCATACCCAGATAAAAGACTTTGTTTTAGATTTGGTGAGGCTATTAAAGATGTGGAAGAAAAGTTATACGAAAAAGACCTAATATTAAAATACAACAAAGAAAATTCATGGACAGCAACGAATTAAATGAATTAAATATGGATTACCAGACGTACAAAAAAATTTCTGGTACAATGAATCCAAAAGATAAAGAAAATGTTACAATAACTAGTGACAGACCAATGAAGCAAACATCTACTCAGATGGAAGAAAATGAAGTAATTGGTCCTAAAGACCCAGCAACTATTAAGTATTTGTCTAACGTAATTGATAAAAATACGGGAGAGGTATCAAAACCATTTTCGATAGCTGACAAAAAATATCAAATGGTTAGAGGACAAGTTCCATCTGGTGAAATTGTAATGGGTGTTTATTGTTTTGATGATATGGATGACAATGGAATGAACATAATTCATCCTATGGAATATTTTGAAGAAACTATAGCTAGACCAATGAAAGAGGCTATGGGTATGCAAGGTAGTGAAAAACAAGTTTCCGAAGAAGAATTTAATTACGCTGCGGCTGAAAAAGAATATTTCGATAAAGAAAACTTTATGGATTATTTGAATCTTGCTGATTTGGGTAATGCTAGACTTTTCTTTATAAATGATGAAACGGGTGAAGTTATCGCTAGTTTCAAGAATATTATTGATATGGCGACATCTGGTAGAAAATTAGGTGCTAATGAGAGATTGGTTAATAGAAAACAATTAAAGGCTATCAGATTTGGAACCAAATTAAAAGAAAATATTGCTTTGTCAGAGGAAACTGTTGATGGTGTTGATGTTGGTCAACTAAAAGGTGATGTCAAAATATTGGTTAATAAGATGGTTAAGATGTTTGGTAACTATTTTGCAAAACTTAATACAGATATTGAGAAATCAGTATTCTTGCAGAATGTTGCTAAGATAGTTGGTGTACCAGAGAACAAACTTTCAACTTTATTATCGACTTACAAAGACATAGCTAAAGATGAAACACCAGTCACTCCTGTAACCGAAAATAAAAAATCAAAGAGAGTACTAAAAGTTAAAGACTTAAAATAATGAGCAATTATAGAAAAATAGTAGAAGACGCATTAAAGAAATCCAAAAAGAAAGCAATGCTTAATGAAAGTGTTGTTTATCCAGAAGGTTTGACAGAAAGAATGCATCAAAAACTTGAAGAGGACTTGGTAAAAAGAAATCACTCTTTGGGTAATCACCCTATTTTTCCAGAGGGAGATGAATCAACCTTTGAGGAAAAAATAATGGGTGAGCGTTTCACTGAAGTCGTAAATCGTTACAAAAGATATTTTGATACCGATAGAATCAACAACGGACAAGTTATGAAAGAAATGTTATCAATGGTTTATGAAACTATGGGTATGGAAGCTAAACACAAGAAAAGTTTAGAGAAATTGGCCGTTGAGATGATACGTGAAGAGTATGGTATGAGTGAAGATGTTGTAGAAATACATGCTGAGCTTACTGATACTATAAACATGGAAGGTACCAAGAAGAATCCAAAGCCAATGACAACTGAGGTTGAGTTCAAGAATCATGATGAAATGATGAACGCTAAAGATGAAGTTTATAAAAGAAGATTCATAAATTCAATGATTCAAGGTGCTGCTAAAAAATGTAATCACATGTTCCACATGGTTGATGATAAGTTGATTGAGATGGACCCTAGATTGCCTAATAAGTATGCCAAGATGATGTCAGCTGCTGATTACATGTATTACATTATACCAGAAATGGATAATCCTAATATAGGTAGTGTTAACGGTGGTGTTGTTAGAGTTCAATTCCCAACAGCATCAAACCCTAAAGCCGTTATTTATGCTCAAGCTATGGTGTTGCCAGTTCTTATTCATGAATTAGTAAAGGGTGTGATGGAACTGGTATCAGCACATGGTTTACCTAAGAAGAAAAGAATAGGTGAATATGTAATCAATAAAGCGGATTTCTTGGCAGCTGAACCATGGGACATGCGCCTAGGACCAGGCATCTGGGGACGTTTTACCAAAATGATTGACCCAGATGATTTCAATTTGAAGCATCACATATACATGGAAATGGTTTCTTTACCAGTAAAAGAATTCAATGTAAAGATGAGAGAAGTAATGGCTGGTACCAAAGAAGGCAAAAAGATTATTGATGAGATTGTAAAGAATATAAAAGCTGGATTACAAGAAGAAGAATTCAATGAAGCAATGAACGAAATAAGTTCTAAAGATGAAGATTATTCCGATAATGATTCCGAATCTCAAGGTTTTAATTTTGAAGAACTTATGAGGGGTGAAGGTGGTAGTGATTCCGATGATGATTCCGATAATGATTTGGATGGTTATAATTTTGAAGATTTGTTCAAATAAAATATAAAAACCAATGTTGATAAGGCCCGTGAAGGGCCTTATTTATTTGATATAGGGCGTTTTAGCTTATTCTAGCATATTTATAGTTAAAACAATATGCTAACAAAGAGTGAAATATTTAAAGAGTACGCAAAATGTTTGACTAGTCCGATATATGCTATTGAGACTTATTTGGAAACATTTGACAAAACCCAAGAGGGTTTCGTACCATTCAAGTTATTTCCTAGACAGAAGGAAATTATATACGCATACGAGAAGCATAGATTTAATCTAATAACCAAACCACGTCAGGCTGGTGTATCGACTACAACAGCTGCGTATATGTCAATCAAAGTGGGTTTTGCTGATGTAGATAACCCAGAAGCGGTTTTGATTATTGCTAACAAGCAAGAATTGGCTTTTGAATTCTTGGCAAAGATTAAAGACTTTTTGTCTCAATTACCAAGATGGGTTTGGGGTCCTGAATACTATGGTAACGCAAAAAATGAAGCTAAATCAATTTTTATCACAGACTCTAAAAAAGAAATCAAATTACCTAATGGAAGCCGTGTTAAAGCAGTTGCTACGTCTAAGGATGCGTTGCGTGGTTTCACGCCAACATATCTTGTAATGGATGAGGCTGCTTATATTGACCATGGTGCTGAAGTATTTGGTGCTGCATTGACAGCTTTGGGTACTGGTGGTAAAGCAACTCTTATATCTACTCCACGTGGTATGGATGCTTTGTATTACAAAACATACAATCAAGCAAAGCAAAAGAAAAACAACTTCAATATCATTGAAATGAAATGGTATGAAGATTTACGTTATAATAAAGATTTGAAGTGGATAAAAGGTGATGAAATTGAAGAAGAGATTGAATTTACGTTTGATTCATACAATAGAAGAATAGCTGATGGTTGGAAACCAACATCTTCATGGTATGAAGAAATGTGTTTGGGTATGAACAATGATGCCAAGATGATTGCTCAAGAGTTGGATGTGTCTTTTATTGGTTCTGGTGGTAACGTTATTGATGAGGAATATGTAGAATACCAAGAAAAACACAACGTTATGGAACCTATTATAATGAAAGGGGCTGAAAACGAAACGTGGATTTGGGCATTGCCAGAGGAAGGGCATCAATATATAATGGGTGTTGACGTATCTAGAGGTGATGGTGAGGATGCTTCTACAATTACCATAGTGGATTTTACTACTATGGAACAGGTATTAGAATATCAAGGTAAAATACAACCAGACTTATTAGCTCAATTGGTTGAAGAGTATGGTGAAATGTATAAAGCATACACGGTTGTCGATGTAACTGGTGGTATGGGTGTATCAACAGTGTTGAAGCTTCTTGAGTTTAACTACAAAAGACTTCATTACGATAACTCAAACGGTAAAATACTTTCAGCTAGACAAAGAGAATTATCATCTTTTTCTAAGTCTGAAAAAATTCCTGGTTTTCATGCAACATCTGTTAGATTACCAATGATATCTAATTTGGAATATAAAATTAGAACGAATGCTATTAAGGTTCGTTCAATAAGAATGACTTCAGAAATGAAAACATTCATTTATAAAAATGGTAGACCAGACCACCAAGAAGGTTATCATGATGACTTGCTTATGGCTTTAGCTATGTGTTTATGGGTTGTTGAACATTCGTTTAAACACTTAGAAAAATTAGAAAAACAAACCAAAGCTATTTTAAGTAGTTGGTTGGTTGGAGCTAATGCTGAAATAAAAATTGATAAGGAAAGAGGTTCTGATTTTGTGAGTCAAGCAAATAGAAACAAACAAGCACATCCTAAACCTAAATTTAGCCCTGTAGTATCTAAAAATATGCAAGACCCTAATGGTCAATATATGTGGTTATTTAGTGGTATGAAATAAAAAATAATAAAACGATGAGTATTAGACAAAATTGTAGCAAGGTTTACACATTAAAAACTTACGGTTCTGATTTATATAAATGGTCACCTGGGTGTCCTGATTTTAGTAAAAAAAGAAGACAAGAAGGGTCTGGTAATTTAAAACCAGTTTTTTGTACGGCTATTGCTGGGTCTCAAGGCCAAGATTGGACGACAAATTATGTTTATGATACAACTGTAATTAACAATCAACAAGCTAGATTGGCGTATGTTGAATGTGGATACGTTGAATAAGACTTTATTTACAAATGAAATAAAGTATATTAAAAGAAAAAATTATATGGCAAATAAACCAAAATTAACAGTTTTTCAAAGATTAGGTTTAATTACTAGTCCTGATTATCCTAAATTAGCACAAAAACAACCACAACCACAACGTTACAATATTGGTAATGATGTACTGCTTAAAACCGATAATAAAGCTGATTTTGAACGAGCTAAATTACAAGCTCAACAAAATAAGTATTTGAATAGTATGTGGAAAAAAGTTGAGAATGGATTGTTCCAACAATCAATCAACTATGAAACCACACGTATAGGTTCCTACTCAGATTTCGAGGCTATGGAGTTTTACCCAACAATCGCTGCTGCTTTGGACGTGATGATGGAAGAATCTACCACACTAAACGAAAAGGGTAGAATTTTAAATATCTATTCAGATAGCAAGAGAGTGAAAGGTATATTGGAAGATTTATTTTTTAATAGATTAGATTTACACGTTTCATTACCAATGTGGACCAGAAATACATGTAAGTATGGAGATAACTTTGTTTATCTTAATATTGATGATAGACATGGTATTATTGGTGCTAAACAAATGCCAAACTACGAAATGGAACGTAGAGAAAGTGGTTTGTTCAATATGATTTCTGGTATCAATAGAACAGATTCAAATGACAGTGAAATTGATAAGACAAAATTTTATTGGAGGAATAACAACATTGAATTTAACTCATGGCAAATAGCGCATTTTAGATTATTGGGTGATGATAGACGTTTACCTTACGGTACATCTGTATTAGAAAAATCTAGACGTATTTGGAAGCAATTAATTTTGGCTGAAGATTCAATGCTTGTATATCGTGTAACAAGAGCACCAGAAAGACGTGTATATAAAATATACGTTGGTAATATTGATGAGGCTGATGTACCAGCATATATCAATGAAATTGCAAATAAATTTAAACGTATTCCAATTACCGACCCTCAAACTGGTCAAATGGATTTACGTTATAACCAGTTGGCAAATGACCAAGACTTTTTTATCCCAGTTCGTTCTGAGGATGCGCCTAATCCGATTGATACACTACCTGGTGCTTCTAACTTGGACCAAATTGCCGACATTGAATATTTAAGAAGCAATTTGTTTACAGCTTTGCGTGTACCTAAACCATTTTTAGGTTTTGATGAAACAACTGGTGATGGTAAAAACCTTGCATTGCAAGACATACGTTTTTCTAGAACAATCAACCGTATTCAACAAGCAATGTTGCAAGAGTTAAACAAGATAGCAATTATTCACTTGTATTTGTTAGGATTTGAAGAAGACTTTGATAATTTTACTCTTACTCTTAATAACCCATCAACTCAAGCCGAAATGCTTAAGGTTGAACATACTCAAGCTAAGGTTACTCTTTATAAGGATGCTGTTAGTGATGCTGGTAATGGATTTGGTGCTTATTCAATGACTCGTGCTAAGAGAGAAATCCTAGGAATGTCTGATGATGAAATCAAACAAGACTTGCTTGAACAACGTATGGAGAAAGCTGCTGCGGCTGAACTGGCCAACTCAGCAAACGTTATCAAGCATACTGGTATGTTTGATGTTGTTGATAGAGTTTATGGTGATTTTAAGTTGGCTCTTAAAGGTGGTGCTGCTGGTGGTGAAGGCGCTGCTGAAACTGAAGAAGGTGGCTCAGCTGCTGGAGGCGGTGGAGGTGGTCTAGGCGGCTCATTCGGTGGAGGTGGTTTAGGTGGTGAAGACCTAGACTTTGGTGATGAAGGCGAAAGTGAAGCGGCTACTGAAGCTGGTGGTGAAGCAGAGGCTGGAGCTGAAGTAGCTGGTGGTGAAGAAGCGTCTGCTGAAATAGAAGCTGGTGCTGAAACTGAACCAGAAACTGTTGCTGAATCAATTAAAAAAATAGATAAATTGTTAACAGAAAGAAAAGGTGATTTAGCTAAGAAATTAGCTGAAAGAAACCAAAAATACAAAAGTAGATTTGTTGACGTTTTAATAGAATCGGTAAAACCAGATAAAAAACAAGTACTTGAAAAAGTTAAAATTTATGATAAAAACATCAAAGTAAATAAAGACATTGATAGTATGATAAATGACATAGATAAAATGTTAGATGAATAATTTTTTCGGGTTTATAATGATATTTATTAATTAAAAAGAAAACATGACAGATTTAACAAAAATAACGAAAAACTTTGGTTATATCAATGAAGTATACAACAGTATTCTGAGTGAATCGGTTGCCTCAAAAGATGGACAAGGTAAAAAGTTATTCAAGAGTTATATTAGAAATCTTAGGGAAAATGAGATTTTAAAAACTCAATTTTTAGTATATTCAAACATAGAGAATAAAGTAGAGTCAGATGTTGCAAAAGCTACTATGTTTGTAAAAGAAAATATTGATTTGTTTTCAAAGTATGATAAACAAGATATTTTTGAAGCTAACAAAAAATTGGTAACCGATTTGTTGTTTGAAAAGGAAGTGAACACTGAAAAAGAAAAGTTATATGAAAACATATCAACTTTGATTTTTACTGAAAAAACACCTCAAACAATTGATACTATTGTTGAAGCAACTAATTCAGTGGTTGAGTATATTATCAACAATAAAAAGAATGAAGTAAACGAAGTTATTGATTTACCAATTAGTATGGTAACCAATATGATGGTTGAAAAATACAATCAAAAATATTCAAATTTAGAAGAATCAGAAAAAAGTATTTTAAAGGTTTTAATTGAGTCAACTGATACAGAAAAGAAAGAACTTTATGGTAATATGGTTAAAGAGTGTTTAGAATTAATAAACGAAAAACTAAACACAAATGATTTAGATACCAAAGAAAAACTTCTAAAAGTAAAAGAAAAATTGCTTAATGATAAACAAGAAGTAAATGAAGATTTTATAAAAAACGTATCTAAGTTAGTTGAACTTAGAGACGGTTTAAAAAACTAAAAGTTATAGTTATGACCAAATCAATACCTAGTGAAAATATCTTAAAACTAAGAGAATTGACTGAAAAAATGTGTGATATGTCACATGAAAAAGATTACGAAGATGTAATTAAAAAAGTTAAAAAAACTATTGATGAAGGTACAGAAGAAGTTAATGTTTCACCTAATGCACAAACTAAAGTAAAATGTTACGAAAAAATGTGCAATACCATAATAACATTATTAAGTACAATTAAATTATAGCTATGTCAGAAGAAAGCGGTACATGGGGGGATTACAGTAAACTTGTTCTAAAAGAACTAGAAAGACTTAACGATAACTACGATAAGATGAGAGATGAAATGGACAAGCGTTTCTCAGAATTAAATAACAAGTTAACTGAATTTAAAAACATTGAAGGTAAGGTCGTAAACCATGCAGCATGGATTGAAAAAGTCAATGATGTTTGGTCACCATCTCAAATGAAAGAAGCCAAAGATGAATTGTACAGACAAAAAAATAGATGGGTTGCAGCAATTGCTGTTATATCATTTGTTCAAATAGCTGTGGGTATTGCAATCACAATTTGGGCTAAATTTAAGTAAAATTTGACTATTTAAAGAATTTTCATTATACTTGTAATTATAAAATACCAGGTATATGAAAACAGGAAAAGAAATAAAAAACAACACATTTAAAGACTATAATGTAACTTTTGGTAGTGTTGATAATAAAAAAGCAAAATCAGTTTATATAAACATATCATCATGGGCACAACCCAAAGAAAATGACGATAATATAAACTATAGTAGAAGTATCAAAAATTTAAACAAAAAAATAAGACAAACAGTTTACAATTTTTTAGATAGTAACGAAACATATTTTTTAAAAGAACAAACTATTGTTGATTTGGATATTAGGGAATCTGGGATAAAATACGGTAAAAGAAGTTTTATGAGTTGTGAATTAACTTTATACTCAAAAACAGAAATACCAATCAATGATGATTACATGACTAATATCTTACAGTCAATATCCTATTCATTAATAAAGGATGTGTTTGATTCAAATAATACATTTGAATTCTACAGAAAAAAGAAATAACATAAGCCCCTATTATAGGGGCTTTTTTATTGGTTTCATATATTTATATCTATAAGCTAGCAATATGGATATAAACTATAATAATATTAAAGTACTCAAAAGAGGTGAAAGCGGTTTTGGGTATCTTATTGAACATGATGCAGGTTACATAAGTCCTGATGAACCTCGTAACCAACCATTTATAAACGAAATTAAAAAACTAGAAACAGGTAAGCTCGTTATTGCTGAACCGTTGGTTGTCTACGTTATTCTTCAAAAGTACGGTGTTCTAAACCGTAATGGTAGAATTTATCCAGAACCTATTTTAAAAAAACAAAATGAAATTTATCAAAAAGCTATTAGAGAGCGTTCAGCTGTTGGTGAATTGGACCACCCAGAGTCTAGTATAATAGCTGGTGATAGAATATCTCACAATATTATTGAAACATGGTGGGAAGGACAAACACTTATGGGTAAAATGGAAATCCTCATGACACCAGGTTTTATTAACTATGGTATCGTATCGACCAAAGGTGATGAGGTTGCGAACTTGTTAAGAAACAGAATTAAAATTGGTGTTTCATCTAGAGGTGTTGGTTCATTAAAAGAAAGTAGAGATGGACATCAAATAGTTCAAGAAGATTTTGAAATCATATGTTGGGACGTTGTTACAGCACCATCAACACCTGATGCTTGGATATTTAGAAATGTTGACGAGGCTAAACCATATGTTGAAAGCGTAGAGCCTAAAAAAGCATTGACTGAAGAAAAACTAACAGATAAGCTAAATAAATTTTTGTTAGATTAATATTTTTTTCAATTTTTTTATATGTTAAATGACTTTTCAATAAATCATATATATTTATTATCAAATAAGATAGGTGTGTAAAGCATTTATCTATTCTAAAAAAACAAATAACACTAAAATGGCAAAAGAAAAATCAATACTTGAAGAAGCACTTTTGGATATCAAAAATATTCAAAGCGCTCTCAATGCCAACACAAAAGAAATACTTCGTAGCGTTGCTAGAGAAGAAATTAATAGTGTGGTGAAAGAGTCTCTTATGGATGAGGCTTATACAGAGGAAGCTGTTAATGAAGAAGAAACAGCTGAGACTGAAAAAATGACTGAAGGTGAAATGCCAGAAGAAGGTATGACAAATGAAGAAATGGTTGACGAAGCCATGGAAACTGAAGGTACATACGAAGAAGGAATGGGTGGTGAAACATCTGAAGAACTGGATTTAACCGATGCGTCAGACGATGATGTAATCGCAATTTACAAAAAGTTAAGTGGCGAAGACGAAATCGAAATCGTAGGTGACGAAATTCGCTTAACAGTGACTGAACCTGGTGAGTACGTTATCAAGACTTCTGACATTGAATCAGCACCAGCAGCTGATATGGACATGGATGATATGGACATGGATGACATGGACATGGATGACATGGGTGGTGAAGAAATGGGTGACGAAGAAGGTGGCGTAGATTACGAAATCGAAATGGGTGACGAAGAAGGTGATGAAGAATCATCTGAAGAAAATCCTTTCGGTGGTGAAGAAGAAGAATCTGAAGAAGGCGAAGAGTCTGAAGAAGGTGAAGAAGAAGAGGAAGAAGTTGAAACAATTGATGAGAAGATTTCTATTGGTGTTGGCGGTAGTGTAGGTACGCATCGTAACCCAATGTACAAAACAATTGGTGCTCCTGAAAACCCTAAATCTGAAGCTATCAATGAAGCAGTAGTCGCTAAAAAATTAGTTTCTGAAACAGCTAAAAAGTATAACACTCTTTTAACTGAAGCTAAAAAACTTAAGACTGAAAATGAAGAATTCAGAACAGCTCTTAAAGAATTTAGAACAAAGTTGGTAGAAACAGTGGTGTTCAATAGCAATCTTACATATATTACTAGATTGTTTATGGAGCATGCAACTACAAAAGGTGAAAAGCAAAACATTATCAAGAGATTTGATGAAGAAGCTACTAACCTTAAAGAGTCAAAAAGATTATACAAAACTATTGCAAATGAATTGGACAATAGAAAACCAATTACTGAAGCAGTAGAAAATAAAATAATAAAAGAAGCAACAAGCGGTGCCTCAAAACAATTAACTGAGAACACAGCATATGTTGACCCTTCTACAAAACGTATCTTGGATTTAATCAAGAGAGTTGAGAAATAATCAATAAAAACAAATAAAATAAACTATGTCACATTTATTAACATCTGGACAAGTGGGTAATATCGGTTTGAACCACATGAAGGCAATCCGTCAAGAAACCCAAACAAAATGGGAAGCATTAGGTTTCCTTGAAGGTCTTCGTGGCCACGTAAAAGAAAACATCGCTCAATTATATGAAAACCAAGCGTCTTCATTGTTGACTGAATCTACAACTGCAACATCTTCTGGTTCTTTCGAAACAGTTGTGTTCCCAATCGTTCGTAGAGTTTTCTCTAAATTATTAGCTAACGACATCGTGTCTGTACAAGCTATGAACATGCCAATCGGTAAATTGTTCTATTTCGTTCCATTGACTTCTAGTCGTGTTAACGGTGCTAACCCAGCGGTTGCAGGTAACAACTATGATGGTTTATCTTCAACAAATGCTACTTATGATACTCAGTACTCTGCACACACTGGTCTTAACGGTATACACAACGGTGACCCAACATCTGCTGCACTTCCAGCTATCGTATCTACTAACGGTGTAAAATTGACTCAATTCCAAGCTAAAAACTTGTATGATGCATTTTACAACGATGGTTTGTTCGATAATTCAAAAGGTACAATGACCATGAAGACATATCCAATTGTTAACGGTAACGCTAGCTTCTTGAATGCTAATGGTTCAATCACAACTTTGGCACCAAGTGCATCTTTCCCAGTAGCTTCTGATGGTTCTGTTAGAACTGTGCTTTTAAGCATGAGCGGTTTCTCTGGTGGTGCTGGTACTGACGGTCGTGAAGTATTGACTGGTCCAGACGGTAACAACATGGATACAGAATCTTTCTTGGCTTCATTGCACTGTGTAACTACTAATGCTATTCTTGACCAAGATGGTAACACTATTGTTGCTGCTGGTTCTGAAGTTCCATTCCGTATCGTTACACAACAATATGGTAAGTCAATCGTTCAAACACCAAGCAACCTTATGTTTGTTGAAATTGACCTTCGTCACCCAGTAGGTACTTCTGCTTCAGGAGCTGCTGCTGCTGGTACTGCAACATACGATGGTTATGTAGGTGCTTCTGCAACAACTGTATCAGCTTTCACAACAACTGCTGGTTTTGTATTTGGTTGGGCAGAATATGCTTCATTGGAACTTGAAACTGAATTGGCTGAAGTATCTTTCAGACTTGATGAAGTTGTAGTTGCAGTTGAAGAAAGAAAATTACGTGCAACATGGTCACCAGAATTGGCTCAAGACGTTAGTGCATTCCACAACATTGATGCTGAAGCTGAATTGACTGCGATGTTGTCTGAGCAAGTTGCGGCTGAAATCGACCGTGAAATCTTGAGAGACCTTCGTAAAGCTGCTGCATGGCAATTACGTTGGGACTACAATGGTTGGAGAAAAGCTTCTTCTGCTGCTAGCCCATACACTCAAAAGGACTGGAACCAAACTCTTATCACTAGAGTGAACCAAATTTCAGCTCAAATCCATAAGTCAACCCTTCGTGGTGGTGCTAACTTCATCGTTGTATCTTCAGAAATCTCTGCAATCTTCGATGACTTGGAATACTTCCACGTATCAGACGCTAACCCAGAGCAAGACCAATACAACATGGGTATTGAAAGAATTGGTACTTTAGGTGGTCGTTACCAAGTGTATCGTGACCCTTATGCACCATCTTACTCTATCATCATTGGTCACAAAGGTAAGTCATTGTTGGATACTGGTTACATCTACGCACCATACGTGCCTTTGCAACTTACACCAACTATGTACAACCCATTCAACTTCGCTCCAGTGAAGGGTATTATGACTCGTTACGCTAAGAAAGTTGTTAACAACAGATTCTACGGTCACGTAAGAGTTGATGGTGTTCCAACATTCAACGTAGCTGAACTTAGATAATCGAATATCTATATAATTTAAAAAAGGTGAGAGAAATCTCACCTTTTTTGTTTTACTACAGTTTGATTATATGAAATGTATATCAATAAAAAAGCCTAGAAAAATCTAGGCTTTTTTTTATTTTGTCCACTTGACAAATTTAATCCAATTTCGTTTAGATTTGTAAGAATCAATCCACAACAATAATCTATTCACCCATACGAATGGTTGTTGATTTCTTAAACCAGATTTTATTTTATCTGCAATTACTTGAGCGTTTTTATTTTTATCAACCTTATCAAAAGCATTAACAAACTTGATTTCCTCAGATGTAATAATAGGTACGTTTTGAGAGATAAAATCAGCAGTAACAATATTATAAGTTTCAGACAAAGATACTTGTAAACCAATATCCATTTTAGAAACCAACTTTAGGAAGTTATCGTGTTTTAACCATTTGTGTTCTACAAGTTCATGTCTGGTCCCATCAAACAAAGCTCTAAGGTTTTTCAAATTGTTTTCACCTTTTTGTTCTATTCTTTCAGTATTGATATGGAGCTTTAATTTCATGTCTTTTTCATCGGCATATATCATTGCAGCCATTGCTTGAGTTAATGAGTTTTTCATGGGTCTAATTGCGCCAAATAACCCTATATTGATTACATCATCTTCATAATTGAATTCATACTTTCTGTATTTAGGTGTATCTGATATTGGATAGTAATTTGGTAAATAGAAAATATCACGTTCTATAATTGGTTTCAAGGATTGAATAAAATCTTTTGAGTTAGCGCCAATATTTACGTTATCAAATTTAGCATAACCTTTTAACCACTCCATAGCGATACCTTCATTTGCAATAAACGGAACTTCAGAATGTATTCTAACAATCCATTGAACATTAGGGTGTAATTTGGTTAAGATTTCAAATTTGCTAGGTACAACCCAAAGTGCTTCAATAATAACAATGTCTGGTCTATATTTTGTTACGTATTTGTCGATTTCGTTGTTGTCAACGACTTCAACCAAATGACTGTTAACCCCACACTTTACAAGCATGTTATTTACGAATGTTGCTGAGTTATAAAGACCGCTGTTTACGGTTGTGTACTTATCATCACTATATAGCATTCTTTTTTTTAGGATGAATAAGATTTTTTTGTTGTGTAATTTAGACATAGACTTTGTTTATCAATAAATATGTATAACAGGTTCAATGTAAATAAAAAAACCTAAGTTTCCTTAGGTTTTTTTATTGCGTTAACATTAATTATTTTTGATTAGGCTTTTTTGCCACAATTAGAACAGAACTTATCAGTTTTTCCTAGTTTGTGACCGCAATTGGTGCAATATCTCTTTACGTTTATATCAGCAACCGTGTTTATTTTTTGAGATAACGGCATAAGCTTATATTCGATGGTGTGGAATGGAAAGTATTCAAAATCCTTGTTTACTGTTTTGAACTTTTGGTCTGATACAGAGCCTTGTTCAACTCTACCAGTTTCAATTGTTTTTGAAAATTTTCTACTTCTTATAGGACTACGTTTTACATCTTTCATTCCTTCAACATCACCAAGTATGTTTCTTGACAAATTTATATTCATAGATTTCATATCATCTGAATAATTCACTTGTGATGTATATGAAGCTGAATCAGTATTTACCATACCTTGAGTTGAAAGAGTGCCAGACTTATATAAATCTGAAGTTCCATGGGTTAGGTTAATATTGCCAGATGATGTGTTAGCCCAACCACCAGTATTTGTATAATACGTTGATGGTCTGTAGGTCCAATCAGCATTGCTAATAAAAATTGGCAAGTTCAATTCAACTGGTTTTGTTTCTTTATAAAACTCAATCTTAACATCACCGTTGTTCTTTATTGCTTCCATTACTTCTGAAGATTTAGATACTTCATAAGTGTCGAATAAGAATTTTTTAGCAACGTCAAAGTAACGGTCCAAAAACACTCTCTGGCCAGGGTTCAATACCAATCCACCTTGTGATAAGGCTTTTCCATTTAAGATGATTTTTGCTAATACTACGTCTGTAGTTGGGTTGAATAATTCAATTTGGAATTCTTGACCTTTTTCCAAATAGTATGTCGGCATATCGACATTTTTAGTGTAAAGCTTAATACGGCTCTTGTTTACAGCAATGTTAGCTGTAGGTACCTTAGGTACACAGTAATTGTTTGTTTTCATTTGTTTAACTTTTTATTTTTGTTATAGTGTACTGATACCTTTGTTGCCTAGACAACTCTGAACCATCTTTGATGGTCGGGACCAATACGTAGTTAACGCAATTATAAATATACGAAAGAATAGAAATTTGTCAAGTGTTTTTACAAAAAAGCACCCTCTGGTGTATTTGGTGGGTTAATATTTCTACCCTTTTTAATCAGAGCTTTTTGTAATACTTCAACCACTTTTGGTGGTAGTTGGGTTTTATCGGTACATCCGATTGCTTCACATAACATTTCTGAAACTTCAAACTCGTTAAAGTAAACCATAGGTGGCATTGATTCATTTAAAAGACGTTTGTTCGCCTTTTCTATTGCTAATTTTTTACTCATGTTTATTAATTTTTTCTAGATTCTACTTGGTTAACCACGTCAAATTTTAATACGTTTTTAAGCGTTGTAACTTCTTGATTTGATTCAGCCATGATATCTAAGTAATAAGTATTTGATATCAAGCTGGCTGTATCCAATAAGAAATAATAGTAGTTGTTAGCCATTTCAATAGGTTGAAAATCTATGACGGTTAATTCACCTTTGCCTTCTAATACATACAATCTATATTTCAAGTTTGTTACAACTTGGGTTTGCTCAACGGTATATGGTATTCTAGCTGATACAAGCACTTTTCTTATATCACCCTTTTTAATCATTTCGTTGTTTTTTATACCACTAACTGACAGAGCAATTTGCTTAGGTAACATATCGTTGTTTCCTATGTTGTAATATCCCATAGAATCCTTTACAACAAAGTTTAATTCGATATCTGGCCTTGAAACACCATTTATCAATATTCCAGACCAGTTGTCAGTGTACATTGTTTCAATATTTGTTGATGAGGTTGGAACAATTAAGTCAATACTGTAAACACCTTTTGTAACATGTGTAACATCAGATGGTGTGTATGATGAGAATAAATTACCGTTTTCATCATAAATATTCACACTAGGTTTTGTATCTAGATTTGTTGGGTTTCCGTTTAAATTTACATACAAATACAACTTATTATCTTTATCCAAAAAGAAATTGTTTCTATCATCTGTTATGTGGTTTTCATAAACTGTTTCTACATAAGGTTGATAAAAAGTTTGAGTATTATTGGTGAAGAACCCAACATATTTAAGTTTTGTAGTGTTTAGTTGTTCGTATGACCTATCAAATGCAATACCTAAACCGTAGTTGGTATCTCCTGTCAATAATCCATTGACATAATCGGTAATATCCATTTCAAGATTTTCATTACCTTTATCAAAATGTTGTGTTGAAACAGTTATACCAGAAGGGGAACCAGAATAAACACCAGTACCATTGGCCCATGCTATACCTGTTTGTGCTTCAACCCAATTTGATGCTCCATTGTAGTAAGCTGATTCACCAACGGTTAGTATTGGAACTTCATAATCATAACCGACACCATTATCCCATTCTTGATTGATTTTAAACGCTATTAAATCAAATGAACTGGTTCTATCCTTACCAGCCATAGTTCCATTCAATAATGAAGCGTCAAATGAGCCTGTATTTGTTAATTTTAAGGTGTGTTTAAGTTTAGTAAGGTCGGTGAATGTTCCACCAGTATAAAGTTCTTTAAGTCTAGTTTCATCAAAATGAAATAAAAATCTACTGTATTTTTGTTCACCTATTGCACCACCATAGAATAGCTCAGCAATTGGATTTAGACCAGTATTAACATCTAGATTGCTAACTATTGTGTTATTTTTATCAAAATATGTACGAATTACCATTGGTTTTGTTTTATTATAAATATCAAAAAACCTTAGTTTATTCGTATGTTTTTTGATAACATAGTATTTTCTAGTTCTTCAGCTTTTGCTCTAAATTCAGCTAATGATTGTTTATTACCAGATACTGTCAAGTCTGTTGCTTTATTTCCGTTTCCATTGTGTACGTGGTTAAATAAAGCATCTTTAAGTAGTTTAAGATATTGTAATAAAAAATCACCAAAAACCAACGGATGAGCTTCAGTTAAAATTCTATTTAGTTCTGCTTCATCTATTAAATTTTCTTGATTGGTAACATTGAATCTAGGGGAACCATTTTCATGTGTTATTAAATTTATCTTACTTGATACTATATTCGTTACGGTAATTTTATCATAAGTGTTTTGATTTTGATTTTTGAATAAAACATCATTTTTTATTTGAATGAAAGCTTGTGTTTTAGAATTGAACGAAAAATTATAAGGGTTTTCTAAAGATTTTTCAGAAAAAGAAAACTTACCAGCTCTTAGTATAATTTCGTTTTGTTTTTGAGTTATATCAGTATTAAATCTACCTTGTATTGAAATATCCTCTTTATTTGGAAAGACACCTTTTAATTGTGGTATAGTATCAACAGATACGTTTGGACCTTGCGTACCAAAAGTAAAACCAGCCAGTGCTGCCCCATAAAGAGAATCAAAATTTAATAATTGAGGTTGTGAATTTATTGGACCTATATATAACCTATCCGCATGTTCTAAATCTGTCCTAAACACCATTATAAAAACACCTTCACCAATTTTAGGTTGGATGTTTAGATGCTTTGGTATTAAAGGAAAACACCATGGTAATGATTCATCATCAATTATGTCATCATCACCTCCTAGATTGGTCGAGCCTTTTATTCTTACTTTTATTCTACCTAAATATTGTGGGTCGTTAGTTGATACAACAACGCCATATTTGACAAATCTAATTTCTGATTTTGATTGGTAAGAACTATCCCTATTTGATGCTAATTTGTTATTACCTTCTGTCATTATTCACCCTTTAATCTTTTTAATAAAACATTATTAGCTCTTTGAAATTTTTTTTCTATTTCCATAAGCTGGTCATAATCTTTTAAAATTTTTAATTTCAATGCTTCATAATCAGCTTCCATCTGTTTTATTTCAAACAGAATATCATTATTTGATTTATCTTCTAAATTTTCCATAATTTATAAATTATCTTATTACACCATCACCAATACCCATTGAAGTAGTTGCACCTTGTGATACTACTGGGACACCAAGATTACCAACACCAACTGTAAGAACTTGAACCCCAGGTGGAATAACCACTTCAATTTTTGCTTCATTTAGCAATGCTTTCACAATTTCTTGTACTCTTATTACTTCCATTGCCTCTTCAACATTTGGACCATCAGCAAAAACGTCACCAACTACCCTACCACTTTCTGATTGTCTACTAATTATTTCAGCCGCAATACTTTGTGCTGAAAGGCCTGGTCTTAGTTTTGCACCAAACATAATCAATGGTGGTGGAAGTGGTGTTACTGGTTGTTCTGGTACTGAAAAAGCTGACAGTATTGTATTCAAAATGCCATTCATTGATGACAAATTGAATCCTGAGTCAGGTATTGGTTTGATGTCATTTGCCATATTATTGTGTTATACTGTTTGTGATTGCGTTTAATTGTTCTTTTGGTGCGCCAGTTAAACTAAGTATTTGAGCTGAATTTAGCGTGTTCTTTTCTTTTATTTTTTTAGCTATTTTTGCCGCAACCAATATTTCTATTTGTTTTAAAGCTTTTCTTAATAATATTACTATGATTTCTTTAGCTATGTTTTTAATAATTCTATTTATCAAATTTTTATTTTTCTTTAAAAAATCAATAGAATTTTCATATTCGGTTGATAATCCATACACTACCTTATAGTTAACTAGAAATAAAAGTATAACATTTGGTAATAAGATTTTATTAATAATGGCTTTATTGATATTTTGGATAATTTCTTTAACAAAATCAAATTTAACTGTAATGTTATCAACAGGGTTTTTTACGTTTTTTATTGTATCAAAAGACATTTGATTTAAACCATTTATCACAGAACCTTTTTTAGATAATAAATCATTCGCACTATTTATATTATCGTTAAATTGCGATACACTAGATAACGGTACGGATGCGTTAATTTCATTTAATGATTGTTCTAACGATTCATTGGTCTGAGCTGAATTTGATTCAGTAGGTACTTTAATTTTTTTAACACCGCTTTTTCTGTGTTTTGCGTTAAGTTGATTTATGTAGTTTTCTTCTTTGTTAAAAGAAAACGCATCATCTGGCAAATTAGTAATGTTATTATTGTTAATAAATTTATCAACAACATTATTTATCTGAGCTTCATTTTCTAATTGTTTTAATGACTTATTTATTGATGAGGAAACGCTTCCATATATAATATCAATGATTTGAGTCATTATACTACCAGTGTCAAAAAGACTAATGCTATCAATATAGTTATTATTTAGGTCAGTTAGCGACCTATTATCATATGAAGAATTAGCTTTTACCGTTATAGTGTTATTAGGTACACCATTAGTACCTATAGAATTAAAAGTAATATCTAAAGTATTATTCCATGTATGTGTAACGCCTTCATCTTGAATCAACCCATACAAAAAAGTATTAAAATCAGAGCTATCGGTTAATATAGGTGTTATATCTTTGTAAATCAATTTACCCTCAACCGAATTTGGATTGGTTCTTAAGATATCAATAAAGTCTATTTTTTTTAATTCAATGGTAACACCTTGTCCAGTTGATTTGAACCATAATGGTAAGCTAGGGTTTAACCCACAACTTACTATTGATTTTAATTCACTTTTTAAAGCTTTTTTTACTGACTTTTCGACTTTAGGTATTGAAAAGGTTAACGTTTCTACTATTGTTTCTACTAAAGCTTCATATCCGACAAGAGATTGAATTAAATCGGTTAAAAAAGAAATACTATCACCATTGTTGTTAATAGATGCAAACGATGATGTTAATTTTTGTTTTGGCATATTATCAGTCAACGTTTTAGCAGCTGCTATTTTACCAAATACTTCTTTTTTTTTATCTATAATCGCCATAATTACTCACTTTCATTTTCAAATGAATTATTTTGGTTTTTAAGCATTTCTCTAATTGACTTAAAGTCATCGAATGATGCCGCACCACCACTACTTCTTTCACTTAAAGTAGTTTCAATATCACCACTATTTTTGATGATATCACTTTGTAATTTAGCCAATTCTAATTTAATCCTAATCGCTGAATCTTTGATTTTTAACAAACCACCTTTTTCTTTTGCTATTTTGGTTAAATCATCAACATCATTCGGTGTAGCACTTGCGGTAAGCTCGTTAATTGTTCTCTGAGCATCGTTTATTTGTAAACATGCATCATTGTAAGTTTCTTGCATAAGTCCCTCTAACGATTCGGTATCATTTACTTTTACGTCTTGTTTTCTTTTTCTAGGCATAATATTAATATTTTTATATAAATACCTCGTTATCTGGTTTTTAACTCAAAAATCTACATTCCATGGTGTTTTAGAAACTCATATAGTTCCTTGTATCTTTTCATGGCTAACCTAATGTCTTTTGTTGACAAGTGGGTGTATTCTCTCATTGTTTCCAAAACAGAATTTTTGTTGTATTTTGACCCACCACTCATTGATTCAAAAGCAGTTTCCCAATTTTTTAAAATTTCAATCAAAGCATAACCAACCTTTTTTTCATTTTCGGTTAGTTTTTTCTTTGATGTTGTCATTTCACCATTTAATTCGTTTTCTATACCTTCGATGATTTTAGCAATAAAATCATCCATAGAAATATTTTCATCATCAATTATATACGTTAAATCTTCTCTGTCTTCTAAGTTATCAGATACATCTTCATAAGATGTTGTCTGTCTCATATACTTTTCGTCTTTCATGAGAAGCCCTAATATATAGTGTTTGGTTATCGTCCCAAAATATGAATAAGCTTTCTTTCCTCTACCACTTTCAAATTTATGTACTTTTGTCATTAAAAAAGAAAGAGTGTCACTATGTAATTCATCAAAAGTTTCACCCTTTCTATATAATTTGTACCTTCTAATAATCGACTCTATCATTTTATCAAGTGGTCCTTTTAACCACTCATTAAAAATTAGATTCCTTTCTGTTTCGTCTGTTGATTCTAAGAATTTGATAACAGCTTCTTCTTCATTTGGACCAAAATACATTTCATTTGTTCTTTTGCGTCCTCTTTTAACCATAATTAAGCTGTTTGTTCTGTATAAGTTATACTTCTATCTTTATTGAAGTAGTATTCCTTTTTAGCTTGAGCTAACCACCATCTTGCTTCAGTCGGGTCCATTGTTTCTTTGTAATTCGCGAATAGCGAATTTGGTCTCTGGTTGACATGTTTGTAACCATAACGTGGGATTACCATTGTTCTTACTGATTTGAAAGTCATGCGCAATAAAAACTCAATGATAAAGGTTAGTTTGATATTTGATTTAATACCACCAAATTCTTCAATTAAAGATTTTTTGATTACCATACCATCAATATTAAAGTTCTGGTAAGCCAACAAAGCGTTGTTGTCTAAGATACCCAATTCATCCGAAAAACTTTGTGCCCATACAGCTTCATTTGTCAAGCCGATGAAATTACCTTCAGCGTCAACATCTACCACAATAGGCATGAAGATTTCAACGTCTTTGTGAGCATCAATATATTTGACTGCATTTTTAAACCAGATGTTAGCGTATTCATCATCACATTCTAAAAGGCTAACCCATTCTGATTTAGCTTTTGAAACACCAAAATTAAACTGTGTTGCAAAATCAGTTTCGCCTTCATTTTCAGCGATTGTCACAATTGATTTGATTTTTCCAAAATCGTAACTTTTCATGTATGATGAAACTTCGCTATTTTTAGGTACCACGATTAACAATTCATCTGGCATCGTTAATTGTTCTTGAACGCTTTTTACTGCGTTATCAAAAAGTGGTTTAGTTTGTTCATTTAATTCGTGAACAGGTAAAATTACTGAAATATTTGTATTCATATGTTTTTATTAATTAAGCGTTAGTTGTTGATTCAACTTGTGATTCAAGACTTGTTATCAAAGCTTCAACTTCTTTTTTTCTATTTTCTAATAAACCGAAATAAACCGTTTTAATAGCTTCAGTTTGTTTTTCTGGTGTATATTGACCAGTTGAATTTTTCATGCTATCTAATAGCTCGTTAGGTACTGAATCTTCTAACCAAACTTTAATATAAGTGGCAATCAATTCTGGTATGTTTAAAGTTGTGTTTGTCCATACACCGTTATTTTTAATCACATAATTACCTTCTTCATCTTTGGTTTCCATCCATTCTGGAATCATGTTAGGCATTTTACCGATAACTGGTGTATTACATTCCATCGCTTCTAGTGGGAAGGTACCGAAACCAGATTGGTCATCGACCCAAACAGCTAAACAAGATTTTGCTAGTTGATTTGCAAAGTCTTTTCTTGGAATACCTCTAAGTTCTTTAAATGTAATCCATTTGTAAACTGGGAATTGAAGATAAAAAGATTTAGCAATTTTTGCGGCATCCCCATGATTTCTTGTTAAAATAGACACAATTGGAACCTTAGGTTGTTCACTATCTTTAAAGTAAGATGGTATTGAAACTGGAACAATGTGTGTTCTAATTGATGGGAATAAAGTGTTTAGATATCTAGCTTGTTTTTCACTAGTTGTAATAACATCGTGGAAGTTATAATCAGTGTTCCATCTTTTTCCTATTGGAAGAAGTTCTAACAAATAGTCATAGCTTTGTGAAAAAACAATCTTTTTACAAGGGAAACCTTTAACTTGGTCCATAATGTTGGAAAAGATTTCTGGAATAATAATGAAATCAGCTGGGGTGATGTTTAATTGTTGTCCTTCAATTGAAGCGTGTGGTAAAGCTGCATATTCCTCACCTAACCATTCAGCAATACCATTTCCGTTTTCATCACCTCTTAGTTTGTAATCATTTTTTTCATGCAAAATAGTAGCTCTATAACCTAATGAATTCAACACTTTTACATGCTCATAAATGTTAGCAATACCAGCTGTTGGATTACCCTTGGTATCTAATGTGAAAAAATAAAGTGTGAAATTTTTGTTTTCTAAGTTTTCTAACACACTTTTACCTTGTTTAATTTGTTCTTGGAGTTGTTTTGTTTGTTCCATATTTTATTCTTTTTCTTTTATTATTCCGTACTCATATAGAGTATTAAATGCTAGTTTATATGAAAGTGAAGTGCTTTCTAATGCTCTTTCAGCACCTAATGATGTATCTGACTCATCATCATAATCCAAAATAACGTCTAGTAAATTTCTGATAATTTCATATTTTGTAATATCTACTTCTCTAGGTTTTGGTGTTGTAAGTACAGTTTCCTTAATTTGGTAAACTTCACCATTACTGTTTGTTTTGGTTATTCTTTCAGTTGACGACACCGTTTCATTTTCAGAGGGTGTTTTAGTACTTATAGCTTCTTCTAAAGCATTTAAATCAACATAATATATGTTTCCACCGAATTCTATCATTTTAATTCTTCGTAAGTTGTTGTTATTATTGGTCTTAATATTTTGTTTCTTAGTTCTTCATCTCTAAAAAATTCTATGATATTGTCTAATTCATAGTCAGAGTTAGAATCAGTGTTGTAAGACGCTTTTATTTTTACACTAATTTTACCATCTGGTTTGGCAGCTAAAGCTTTTGGATTGGCCGTAATCAATACATCTAAACCGTCCCACTCTGATTCATGTTTTTTAACAAATCTAATATTTGTTGCTCTAGAACCAGTTTTGGATAAAAAGAAAAGTGTTGATGGAATTGCTTTGTTGACTTCTCGGCTAACGATTTCAATTTCGTGTTCACCTTCGTAATCCATTTCGGACAAGAATTCATTAAGATGATTTATCAAACCATCATGTAATTGGTCGGCATGACCAAAGATTTCAAGTGGTGCTTCTAAATATAAGAAGCTGTTTAGTTTGTCTACGCTATCGAAACTAAAATGGTCGATAAGGTCAAAGCTTGTTACATCTTTTGACGTTACACTGGTAGGACCAATATACTTATCATAAGTGTACGCAAACTGACCGATAAAATCACGTAAAACTTCGTTTATGCTTATACCTATTTTCATAAAACCAATCTAATGGCTAAATATGTATAAGTAAAGTAAAAATTTATTTTACATGAAAAATTTTCTAAGTTTTTCTAAAAAAGTAGGTTTTTTTGGTGGTTGTGGTTTAACAGGTATATGAACTTTACGTTCTTCTGGTTCCTCAAACATTTTAATAAAGTAACTTGTCAACCTATGTCTTACGGTTTCAGATTGGTTGAATTCGATTACTTCAACCCCTTCGACTGCATTTTTTTTAACACGATTGGCTAAACGTTCTAAAGAACTTTCTCTTTTGTCTTTTAAGTCTATTTGGCCACTGTCACCCAACACAATTACCTTGGTATTGTCAGAAAACCTAGTTAAAAACGTTTTTGCGTTATCATGTGTGATGTTTTGGAACTCATCAATTACAATAATTGCGTTTGTGAATGAACGTCCTCTAATGGCCCCAAAAACTTCCATTTTAATAAGACCAGCTTCGATGAGTTTATTGGTATTGTGTTCACCAATAAGTTTGTGAAACGCATCCAAATAGGACATCATATGAAATTTTAGCTTATCTTTTTCATCACCTGGTAATGTGCCTAGTTCTTCGTTTTTAAGCTGGGTGATGGATTTTACAAGTTTTATTTCCTTGTAAATCTCAGGGTGTTGTTTAAGTAGAGTTAACGCTTCAAATATACTAAGAAGGGTTTTACCAGTACCAGCTGGTCCTACACAAATAGTCACATCGTTCTTTTTGATGGAGTTTGTAAGTTTTTTTTGGGTTTCGTTTTTATGCTTAAGTTCAAATTTTAAGTCTGAAAGAATAACTTGATTAAAGTCTAGTGCGAAATCTTTGTCGTTTTCGCCTTTTTTTCTGCGTTTTGTGACAGGTGTCTTTCTATTCATGCATGTTGTTTATTAATAAATATGTACATAAATTCATTAACACCACCCTTATTTTCTTTCTTTGTTTTGATATTTTTTATCTAATTCATCAACCCTGTACTTTTCCAATATTGGTTGAGCTTTGATTGTGTTTTTGGCTTTGAATTTTATGAGATAGTGACCTTCAAATTCAACTATTTTATAGAATTCTAAATTATCATATTCATAATACAAAAAATCAGAAACACCTAAACATTTATAAGTTATAAAATCAACTTTGTCAAACTTTAAAAAATTAACAGAAAATTTATTGGATGCTGCTTTTTTAATTTCGTTAATAAATAAAGATGCTTTTAAATCACCTTTACTAGCATACTTACTCACACAAAATTCTAACAGTTTATTATCATCATCAATTGTCCTAACATTTAATTTTTCAGTGAAATTTTCAATCATAAATTTAGGGAAAAAGTCTCTGTGTATTTTAATTGGTTTTTCTGGTTTAAAGGTGCTAAAATATTCTTGCCCAGATATAGTACCTAATGTTGCTGTTTCTTCATTTTTCTTTTCATCTTTATTGATGATAGGGATGACTTCAGATTTAACGAAATCACTATTCATAACGTCTGTTATACCAACATAACTCGCTTCGTTTTTTATCACCATTTCAAGCTCATAATTATCGGATTGGTCGATTTTAACTTTACTCAAAAATTTTTTTAAGTCTGTTTTTTTGGTTTCTAAAATAGGGTAACCAGATTTGTCATATCCAACTATTTTGGAAGACACATTTTGTGTTTCTTGTAATATCTTATAGGTTCGCCATCTCAAATCCATTACCTCTTGTGTAATGACACCGTTAACCAAAGAATCAGCCAATTGACCCTCAGTATGCCTTCTGACCATATTTACGTCTGATTCTAATGATTCACCTTTTTGGTTTAAAGCATTTTTTTCAACATTAGAAAATGCAAATGATAGACTAGATATTTTCTTAGTTAACCAATTCATTAATTTCATTTTATAATAATTTACTTGAAAAATTTTTCATTTCTATTATTTGGTCTTTTAAACTTGGTATATTAAAAACGATTAAATTTTCTTTTTCAGTTGTTGATAAACTTCTATCACAAGAAACAGGTGTTTCTTTTTCATTAACGGTTATGTTTAAACCATAAACTTCACTTATTGTTTCAACCAATTCTTTTTTATTTAATGTATTAGAATGTAAATGTTTAATACCTTTCCAATAATTATTAGTACTGATGATTGTTTCACATATTTTAGCAAATTGTAAACAAGTAACGCCATTCCATAAATGATTAGTAAAACCAAAAACTTCTTTGTTAGCATTTGATTTAACCCATTCTACAAGAGACCTAGTTTGACCTATTTCTTCGCCAATAATTGATGTTCTAACCACAGTACAATTATTTGGTTCACCCATTGCTTTTGACATACCATAAACATCATTAACATCATATTTATCGTCTTCAGAATAAGAGCCTTTATGACCGCTGTAAACACAATCAGTTGTAGGGTGTATCATATTCCAATTGTTTTTCTCACAAACATTGGCTAATAATCTAGGAAAAACTGAATTGACCAAGATAGCATTAAGGTCACCTAATTGGTCTACTCTAGGTTTTATAGTTCCCATGCAGTTTATAATAACATCACCTTCTTTAACACCCACACTAGTTAGTATTAATCCTAATGATTGTTCTGTTTGTTGAGACGCATCTAAAACATCTCTGTTAATTTCAACAACTTCATTTTGTTGAGAAAGGTACTTGGTCACATATCTACCTAGCATACCTTTTGAACCTAAAACGTAAATTTTCATATTTAATTTTTTTATCTAAAATCTTCATCCCAGATATTCCATTTATCATGGGCCATTCTTATGTCGTCACCTAAACTTTCCTCTAATGTCGAGGTTGAAAAGAAAATAACTGACGTATTATCCTCTAAGTTTTTAAAACCATTGTAATTATTCGGTGGTATATATAACACCTTAGGTTGTTTAGCACTAAGCACATATTTTGTTACTTCTTCAGTATCCATGTTAACAATACCTATCAAAGCGGTTCCGCTAGATACATAAACATATTTACCTTCTTTTTTATGTCCATGCCAAGCTCTGATAAAACCTTGTCTATGGTTTTCAACTTGATAAAATCTTTTGACATTTTCAAAGTTAAAATCATTTACAAACCTAACAGAGCCTCTATCGTCAACAGAAATACCCCCATTCATTAATTTTTTTGTGTCCATAATAATTCTTTTTGATTTTTTTTATTTGTTAAAAATGCACCATTGTGATATACTTTATCTTCTGGGTTTTCAATTCTATTTTCTTCAAACAAAGTAATCATCCTAACTACTTCATCTTCAACGCTTACAATTGGTTTATACGAAAAAGTTTCTAAAGATTTTTTATTATCTACTTTATAGTTTCTAGCGTCTTGAAAAGATATTTCAGTATAATTAACTTTTGTGTTTGGTATTAATTTAGCTACTCTTTCACCTAATTCACGTATAATAACATTTTCTTTAGCTAATACGTAAATACCTTGATATTTTTCTTTACATGCTTCCGTAACATAACCAGCAATGTCTTTAACTGCAATAATTGGTCTCCATTGGTCACCACCGTTTATTGTTATAGTACCATCTTTTACAGCTTTCATAGTTAATACGTTAACTACTAAATCCATTCTAATCCTTGAGTATGTATCGCCCAAACCGAATACAGTACCTAATCTAAAAATAGTACCGTTTTTTTCCATGATGTGTTTTTCAGCCATAAGTTTTGTTGATGCGTATGATGACAAAGGGTTAGTCTCACTCTCTTCATTTAATATACCATCTTGAGCACCATAAACTGAACATGTTGACATGAAAATTAAATGTTTGTTAGGTGAAACAACATCACAGAAATCCTTTATTGCTTTGTAATTTATTTCTTCTGTCAAAAACGGGTCAACACTACATGCTGGGTCACCAACTAAAGCCGCCATTAAAACAATTATGTTAAAATCTTTTGATACATTGTATAATTTTTCAGTATCTCTAATATCACCGTAAATAAAAGGAACTTCTTTTAAATATCTGTTTTCGTAAAGAAGATTATCGTAAACCGTAACATCAAATCCTTCTTTTATTAAATAATCACAGGTTAATCCACCGATGTAACCAGCTCCACCAACTAATAAAACTTTTTCTTCCATTTTTAATTTTTTCTTTTAAGTGTTATTAAATATAAATAATTAATTGAATCATCAGGTTGGATAAATTCATGAGTTTTTAGCTCAACAATTGAAAAAAATTTTTCAATTTCTGGTATCCAATATTCTAAATTTTCAATTATTGTATGTAACTCAACATCATTTTGGATGTCTGAGTGATTAGCAATTGACAAAATAACATTATTAGAAATTTTAGAAAAATTTTCCAAAACATATGGTATCATATTTTTTTCCAAATGTTCCAAAACATCTAAACATGTTAGTAAATCGTATTTATTGTTTACTATCTTTTCAAAATCTTTTTCTTTAGATAAATCTAGTTCTATAAAATTAAAATTTAGATTATTAAAGTTAGATAAATCAGTACAAGTTATTTTTATTTTTGGGTGTTGTTCAGAAATTATTTTAACTAAAACACCAGCACCAGAACTTATATCAATCATGTTTTCAACTGGATTTGTTTTAATAAAGTTCAGAGTATGTTCTATATTTAACTTATTACTACCAAATTTGTTGTATCCTTTTGCAAAAAGTTGTGAATATGTATTTAAATAATCCATTTTATCAATTTACGAGAGAATATACTACCTATACACTTAAAGTAAATAGTTTTATATCTTGTCTATTAGCTCAATCCATTTATTTTTACAAGTATTAGTATCCAAACCCATTTTTAAAAATTCTTCTCTAGGTTTAAAATATTCATAATTAGTTAACACATATTCTATTTTAGATATAAACGCTAAATAATCGTTTGACTTAGTATTACACCCCCAAAAACCATCGTTAAGTCCAAAGTACACACCGACATTTGAAGTTACTAAAGGGATGTTACAAGCTGCGGCCTCTACACCAGCCAAATGTAGCGTTTCTACTCTAGATGTACAAACTAAAAGTTTACACGAATTGATGACTTTAACCAGCATGTTATGGTCTATCTTATTAAACACTTTTACTCTTGGGTTATTACTAACAAAATTATCTTTCATAACTAAACAAAAATTATAGTTAGTATTTTCTATAATTTTGTTCATTATATCAAAACCTTTTGGGTTTTCATTATTAGCACCAATGAATAAAATTGAGTTCGGTAAGATACCAAGTTCATCGCAAAAATCTGTATTAAGTGGTTTAAATTTTTCAAAATCAACACCTAACGGTATCATAACACTTTTGGTCGTTATTTTATCTTGGTATAATGCTTTTGTATATGGTGAATTAAAGACTACTAAATCTGAATCATTACACACCGATAATTGAACCATGTCATTAGGGATGTAGTCTTGAAGTAGTGAGATGGTTTTAACTGGTAAATTAATTTTTCTAAAATAACTAGCATTACGAACTATATAATCTGGTAAACCAAATTGCTTCGCTTCATTTTCAATGTTGTTTGCTAAAGCATAAAACGGTGTTAAACCATTACACTTATCTTCTAAATTAGGTATCCATTCTAACAAATCATGCCAAAATGTTTTTGTACCTGGAATACATGTTAATGTATCATTTACTAACCAACCTTTTTTCATTTTTTGTATTTATTATTTATCCAAACTGAATCGTGTTGATTACCGCCAGATATATTAACACTAGTCATATCAATCATAGAAAAACCATTTGATTCTAAATAATTAACAATTTCATTGTGTAAAATTTGGTCTTTAAAAAATGGATAAGATTCAGTTTCAATGTGCATTATTTTTATCGTAGTTAGCATATTACCCATACCTTTTAGAACTTGATATGATGCGCCTTCTACATCTATTTTTAACATATCTAAAGTATCAATGTTGTATTTTTTACATATAGTTTCCATTGTCATACATTCTAAAACCAATGTGTTGGTACCGTATTCGTCACCTCTATTTAAAATACTATGTATACCATTTATGTTTTTTTTATGAAAAACAATTTCACCATCATAGTCAGAAACAACTATTTTTATTGGTGTAATATTGACTAAATCTTTAAGGTATGTGTTAAAATTTTCTGGTAACCCTTCAATACAATAAACGTTAGAATTAGGAAAATTAGATTTAAATAGTAATGAATCTTTACCATCTAATGAACCTATTTCAATTATATTTTTTATTTCAGAATCTATAAAGTTATTTTTGACTAAATTTATAAATTCAGACATGTTTATTTCTAATCGCATAAAATTTGTTTGTATAGTTTTAAGTACTCTTTAGCAACATTTATATAATTGTAAAGGTTATCAGCTCTATTTTTTAAATATTCAGCCGTATTAACGTAAAACATCTTATCATTTTTAAACCTTAACATAAGTTCAGCATATTTGTTAACCATATCTTCAGTTATAAACAATTCAGTCATATCCCCAACTAACTCAATGTGTGCTTGTGTCCATGATGGTGTACCAATATGTGTTATTATAGGTTTACCATAAATCATAGCTTCAGCTATAGTATTTCCAAATGTTTCACCCAAAAAATTACTATGACATAACACATCAAAAGTATTGTAAATTTTAGAAACCATTTCTTCATCAGACGTTGGGTCTAAAAAAATTATATTTGTTAATCCAAGTTGTTTTGCATCAGATATAGCTTTATGATTAGGTGCAACATATAAAAAACATGTATCTTCATTTTGAACTTTTTGGTAAGCTTTTAGATTAATATCAGAGTATATGTTGGCATCTGGTCTAGCAATTCTTCCGTAAACAAATTTATCTAAAATACCTAGTTCTTTTTTTAAATTTAAATCCGTAACTGGCGTATTTATTGGATTTGGTATTACAGAATATGGAATGTTACAAGGTTGTAATTTAGTCAACAATGCTTTTGATGGATAGACTCTATAGTCAGATTTTGTTTGGTTGTAACCGTGAAAATTAGTTTCCAAAACTTTAAAATTAAAATCAGTGTTTTCAAAATTAGGTAGAAACCAATTATCATTACCAGACCTATGTGTATTTAGTAAATCTAAACCATAATTATTCAGCTCTACGACATCGTTTATTTCAAACATTTTTATCGGTAATGATTTATAATCGTTAAATCTGGTTGGATTAGAGTGCTGTTCATCATCCCTAGGGTGTGAGTATTTATTGTAAAATACAATTACTTCAATTTCATCAATGGTTAATAAACCTTTAATGAGATTTAAAGCACATTTATCAGCACCACCAACACCAAAAGACACAAATTGACCTATTTTTAGTTTATTCCCCATAAATCGTTATATTGATACTTGTTATTTTTTGACATAAAATAGATGTTTGAATTAGTTGTCGGTGAAGCATTATTAACGATTGAGTGGTTGATATGGATAGCTAATGCCTCATCGTAATAAATAAAATTAGTATTTGTTTCTTTTAATCTGTCTCTAAATTCATCATCATCAAATCCAGTCCCAAATCTAAAACGTTCGTCAAATCCAGACATATCGTAATATTTTTGTTTGGTTATCGCTGTAAAAAAATTAAGACCACTATCCCTAAATTTGCTGTGTAAATACCATGAACCAAATTTATTATTATATGGATAACCCAATTCACCTAAATTTAAATAAAAGTTGTTTTTGACATCTTCAATTATTTTTATATTGTTATTGAAATCGCTATTATTAATCAAACTACTAATAATGTTAGTATCTGTTAAACAAAATACTGAAAATAAAAGATATGTTTTATCGTTTAATTCAGCAAAGTTATTGGATATATCAAAAACGTTAGTGGTGTGGAATGTTTCTGGTGATGATAAGATTAAAATTTCACCATTAGAATGTCTAACTCCTACATTATAAGGATAGCATGGGTTTATACCATTTTTGTTTTGTAATCTAATTAATTTTATATCCAAATCAAAATTTAGTTCTGATTCTAGTCTATGTTCATCATCTGAACAATCATCAACAATTACAATTTCAATATTTTTACCACGATAAAAATATTCAAAACTTTTTAAAGTATGTAATATTAAAGTTTTTCGATTATAGTATGGTAATATGATTGAAACCTTTTTCATTAACTATCTTTTTCACCTTCTTGTATATGATAAACCATGGAATCAAATACAGTTATATGTCTCATACCATAGTCATTCATTAATTTATTAAAATAATAAGCATCACCACTAGCTACAAATCTACCTAAAGTTCCAACACCATTATCATATATGTTACCTTCTGGATACATGCCGCTTTCTAAAAATCTTTCTTTTTCAAATATACAAGGCATAAATAAACCACCGTCAGAAGAAACTGGTCTTATGGTGTTTTTAACATAAGTATCCCAATTATTATAATCAATTTTACTTGGTTCTTTACCAAAATCTTTACTTATTGCGTGTTTACCACTTAATAACTTACCACTTTCAACTAAAAGGGAACATGGTATATTTATACCATCATGATATTTTAATAAATTACCCAACCAATTTTCGCTAAAAACCATATCTGAGTTAACAAAACAAATATTGTCAGATTTACTTGTTTGACCAGCAAAATTCCAACAACGATAAACGCGATTCAAATAATAATCATTTGGTTTATCGTCATTATAAATCGTATACGGTATATCTAAAGTTTTTAGTTTTTCTAAAACTTCTGGTGTTGCATCATTAGCTACTATCCTTATACTAACATCCCATCCATCCACTTTACACTTATCACTTTTTAATTCATTATAAATTAAATCTAAATAATCAAGTGATTTAAAAATTAGTGCAATAATTTCAATGTTTTTTCTAATTTCTTTTTTTACAATTTGATTTTTTTCTTCATAAATGGCCCTAATTTTTTTCTTTTCTGTAGGGTTTACTGAGTCGGTTATTTCAAACCATTCAGGTAATAATTCTTCTTCTAACTTTACTACTGTCAAACTATGTTCATCTAATAATCTTTCTAATTTCCAACCATTTTGACCATTAGCTTTATAAACATCATACTTAGTCATAATTTGATAATCAGTCGCAAAACCTCGGTGAACAACAGCGTATGGTGTTACATTAATTCTATTTAAGCCATTTGGGTATTGTGGTAAATGTAAACCAGCTGTTTGACTAAAACTTAGATTACCATTATTTCTCCATAAAGGGCACCAATTACCATCTAATGAGTGATAAGCATCATCAACTCTGTAATAAACATCACTTCTCCATAAGTTGTAGTGATTAAATTTATATGCGTCTATATTATTTAATGTCCCTAATCGACAAAGTTCTTTAAGTTCTTTCCCTTCATTAGCCAATAATCTACCGTCTAAAAGTAAATCACCATCTAACCATAATATCCAATCAACGTCTGGGTGGTCTGATAATAATTTTTGTAACAATTCATTTTTGCAAATCAATTCTTGATGGAATCTATTTATTGGTGACTCGATTACCACACAATTATCAAATTTTTTGTAGTATTCTAAACTACCATCATCTGAATTTTGGTCGAATATATAAATGTAATCACATACTGACATTTGTTTAAACCAATTTTCTAAATTACCTTTAGATAATTCATTTCTTAATTGAGAAAACCCTATTATTTTCATTATATTTTATTTTTTAGTAGTTCAGTTATAGTATTCGTATTAGTTATAGTATTTGGTAAAAACGTAAAATTAAAAATTTTACTAAGTCTAGTACCATTATACCAATGAACACCAACTGTTTCTTTTGTTATTTTATCTAAACGTGATTGAATAAAAATCATTTCAATTTCATCATGGTAAAACGGGTAAATAACGTTTTTGTGTAAATTTTTAACCACTAACTCAGGATGTTTAGTAGTTATTGATGTTAAATCAGGGTATAATTGATTCAACATAGATGAACCTATGCTCTGATACTGTTTTTCATCAAAAAAATTATTGCAATTATCAAGTAAATTTTTGAAAAAATGATTATTTGGTTTTGATAAATAAAATCCTATTATGTGTATATTGTTGATGGTACAAATAATCGTATCTTCATCCGTGATATCAATGTTTGATAATGGAGCGGTATACAAAACATCAAAATCAGTCCAACCTCCACCTACAGTAGACAATAAATACCATCTAAGGTAATCTGATTTAAAAACTTCAGATACATCTTCAGTAAAACCTATGTTATTGAAATCTACAACATTAAATTCAACATAAGATACTTTTCTTAATTCAGGGAAAAAATCAATACCACCATGTTTTATTTTTTGCTCATCAGTTTCCCAAGTTATTTTATCACTATATTGACTTGGTGTATGTATGATAATACGCCAATCTGGATTATATTTTTTAAAAGTTTCAACAGTCATGTATTGTAGATAACATAGTTTACCACCACCCCAATATAAATGCATTATTTTAGGTATTTTAGTTAACATACCAAGAAGTAGATTTTTTAGTCACATTATCAAACAAATCTTTGTTTTTTTGGATTGCCATGTTAATATTCTCACTTTTAGCAAAAAAATTATTTTCAGAATAATGCCATTGGTGAACAGCAAATGGTTCATCAATAATTTTTATGTTTAACCCCATTAACTTTATTCTGTGTAAAAATTCGTCATCATCAAACCCAATACCATTTGAATAGCGTTCATCAAATCCATTTAATGAGTCCATATTATTTTTTGTTATAGCTGATAAAAAATGATAAGCTGCTGGTCTGTAAATTGAATGATTGTACCAGCATGCTTCCCCTTCACGAACATAATTTATATTGTTCATTGGTTGTAATTGAGATTTAATCATATGAAAAATATGTTCATTATCGTATGGTAAATCATTTAAATTCGTGGCTGTTTCTTTACTGGTAGAATAAACGGCATAAGTCAAGTAACTTGTATTATCAATTTTATTTACAATATCACTTAATATATCCCCAACATGTAAACATTCTGGATTTTGTATTACAATTATGTCACCAGTAGCTGATTTAATAGCTTTATTAAACGGTACGCATGGATTAGTGTACCACCTATCTTCGCTTTTTAAGTTTATTACTTTTAAAAATGGATAAATATCCACCAAATCATCAATTTTATGTTCATTTGACGAACAATCATCAACAACAATATATTCCAAGTTGTTAATTTGGCTGGATTTTTTTATCGTATTTAATGTATTTATAAACTGTTGTCTTCTGTTGTAGTATGAACTAACAATTGATATTTTCATTATAGTTTTTCTTTTAATATTTGTATTATCATGTCAGATGTCTTGCCGTTACCTAACCAATTAAAATTTCTTTTTTCAGCATCATTGTTTAACCAATGTAAACTGTCAAACCATGTTTGATTATTTTTACTATTCACATCAATCATAAATGAACAATTATTTTCAACAGACTCTGGTCTTTCAGTAAAATCTCTAGGTACAATTACTGGTGTTGATAATAAAGCTGGTTCTTCTTGGGCTGTACCAGAATCAGAAATCAATAATTTTGAATTGTAAACCATATTTATATACTCTTTGAATGGTAGTAAATCAATTATTTTTACGTTACCTATGTTTATACCATATTCTTCTATCGCTTTTAATGTCCTAGGAAATCCTAACATATGAACATTTTCGTACATATTAGCGTATGTGAAAATATTTTCTAACCTAGTTGGGTATTTAAAATTTTCTGGGCGGTGAATATCCAATAAAACAATGTTGTTTAACTTTTCAGTTGTTGGCATGTGTTTTTTAACAACTTCAACTATCGTATTACCTACCACATAAACACCATTTTTTATATTTTCTTTTTCAAGTTTTTTGGCATAATTATCATGATAGACAAATAAAAAATCACTACAAATATCACAAACCATTCTGTTTATTTCTTCTAACATCCTTTTATCACCTGAGCGCATACCAGCTTCAATATGTCCAATTTTAAAACCTTCTTTTTTAAGAGCGACTGAAGAAACAACAGAATTTGAATCACCTAAAAATATTATTAAATCTGGGTTTAAATTATGTTCACGTATTAGTTCAATAACTTTAGTTGATAGTTCAGCTGTTTGATGGAAATGTTCCTTATTTGGACCACCTATACATAAATTAAAGTCTGGTTTTCTTATATTTAGTTCTTTAAAAAAAACATCTGATAATAAATTATTATAGTGTTGTCCACTGTGAATTAGAATGTGATTAAAATTCTCATCTAATTTTTTAAAAATTTCAGACATTCTAATAAAGTCTGGTCGAATACCAGTAATAGTAATGATAGTTTTCATTAATCTAAAATTTCAATATAGTTTTTTATTATTTCACTAGCTATTAATTTACTATCAAATTTTTCGACATCCGAAGGTACATCATGCAAAGATTTAGATAAGATATTACCAAAGTTATCAACGTTATATATCCAACCTTTTTTACCACACATCCACCCTTCAATTGTTGTTCTACCTAAAAGTATACCAGCAGTTTCATCACATTCATGAATGTATTTTTCAACATTATTAGTTGGTGGGAAATATTTAACATGGTCACCCATATTTAATTCATTTTTATCAACACCATTAAACTTACCAACTAACCAAAATTCTTCACCATTTTCTTTTGTTGTTTTTATCAAATCTTTAATGGTTTCTTTTCTTAAATAATCAATAGTGCCAACAAAAAGAATTCTTTTCTTATCTTTTTTAACCGAATTTTTGCTTATCTTAAATCTACTAGCATCAATTGGGTTGTAAATAACATTTATTAATTCTTCACCAATACCAAATTTACTTATGAGATGTTCTTTTATTTCAGGTCTTATCGCAATATATTTTTTTATTTGAGGTGATATTACTGGGTCTTCTAGATTTATAACTTCAGAATGTATTGACGAAATAATCGGAGTATTTGGGAATAATCTCATAATGTGTTCGGTAACTGGTTTATGATTACAATGTATGACATCAAAGTTAATTTCTGATAATTTATACAATGTGTTTACCTGAGAAGTTATTTCACCTTGCGAACTTTTTAACATCCATTTACCATCACCTAGTTTAAAACCTGGTGGTTCTTGTAATGAATATAATTTAATACCTAATGGTTTAACCATTTGAGCCAAAGGATTACCAATAGATGCGCAAATAGTTACATCACAATTTTGTTTTATTAATTCTTTAGCTAATTCATATACATACATTTCAGAACCCGTTAAATTTGAAAAACTTAAACACGCAATCATAACTTTAATTTTTTGACCTTTGTGTAAAACTCTTTTTAAACTAACTGGTAATTCATTTTTAAATTTTTCAGCAAACTCTTGTCTGTTTGTTTCCCATTGTTCATTGGTCATACCAATTGATTTGTGATTGATTCTGACCACAGTTGACACACCGACTTTTACACCTTCTAAATAATTTTCAAAACAAAAAGTCACATCGTAAAAGTGAAAACCTTCAACGGTTTCATTAAACTCTTTTTTGATTTTTGTTTTATCAATTGCAAAGAAAACTCCATCAACAACGACAACTTCTTCAATATTTTGACCTAAATCATCAGAATACGAAGATAACCATGTTTGCCCCTCGTGCGTGTGCGCGACACGCCCATACATTTTATTTTTGTTTTCCCACCATTGACCACTAGATGAAAGATGTTTGGTACCAGCTACTCCGATTACACCGTATTCTGGGTTTCTAGTAAACAATTTTAAAAGTTTTGTTCCCCATTGTTTTGTTTCAATGGTAATGTCATCGTGACAAAACACTACAATATCGTTTTTAGCTTGTTTTAAGCCACGATTGTAAGCTTTGGTTAGTGATTCACCATTATTGATTATTTCTATCACCTCAAGCCTTTTATCGAGGCCAGATGACTTGATTAGATGTTCTTTATGTTCTGGACTAGTTTGTCTAGTGCAATATACTACTGAAACCATTATTTTTTAAATCTATTATATGCGTTATCTGTTATTTTTATGAATTCAACTTGACCTATGAATTCTTTTAGGTTAGATGCATTTGTATAGCTCATTGCCGAACGCAAATAATCTTCAAAGTTTTCAACCCATTGTTTCAAGGTATATTCAACTCTTCTAAATCTAATCACACCTTCCGATGTTGTCAATACTTGTTTGCCCCATTTTTTTTGTACTTCTTTGGTACTCATACCTCTAAATTTCTTGTAAACTGGGATACCCATACGATAAAAAAATTCTGCGTCATTTTTACGCACTTTTATTTTACCCCATAAGTAGTTGTCACCACAGGATTCAATTGCTTTGTTAAAAAGACTACCTACCATTACATAGTCAGCTCCTAGTGCTAATGCTTTGATAATATCACTATAGTTTTGCATTCCACCATCAGCCACTATTTTAGCTGGTTTATCCAATGTACACGATACATCGTAGCATTCTTTAATTAGTGAAGCCATTGGGAAACCAACACCAGTATGTACGGTTGTGCTACAAGCATTTCCGTTGCCAATACCTACTCTAATAAAATCAGCACCAGCTTCAGATAGTAATCTGTATGTTTCTGGGTTTGCAATATTGCCAACCATTAGTATTAAGCTTGGGTAATCGGTTTTGATTGATTTGGTTAGGTTTAATATTTTACTCATGTGTCCATTTGCGACATCAATTAGATATTTACCATATGGGTCTAAGCTACCATTGTAGTATTTAAATTCCATATCAGTGATTGATAAAGATTTAAAACCGCTATAGGTATCAATATTTCTAGGCATACAAATATTGATTTTCAAATTTTTGAAAATCTTTTCATTATTTTCATCAATAACTGTATCCATAGGTGCTGTTATAAGCGGTAAAAACCCATTGTGAAATGGGTTTAATTTTTTTCTACTATCAATATCAGATGTTGCAGCTGCTTTGATTAGAATGTCGTTAAAATCAAATTTAGTGTCCATGTATAGTTTAATTTTTACCAGTGCTACCAAAACCTCCAGAACCTCTTTCGGTGTTTTTGTTGATTTCACTTACGTTGTTTAAGTTTACAAAATTCTTAGCCAGTACAGATGCTAGAACAGCTTGAGCAATTCTATCACCATGATTTACAGTAAAAGAGTCTTTACCATGATTAATAAGGATTACTTTTACTTCTCCAGTATAATCAGAATCCACAGTACCAGGGGTATTCAGCACCGTTACTGAATTTTTAGCTGCCAAACCACTTCTAGGTCTTACTTGTATTTCAAAGTTTTCTGGGATATCAAAATATAAACCAGTTGGTATGACCCTAACCTCACCAGATGGAATCACGATTGGTTCTTCAGGTAAATTAGCTCTTAAGTCAAAACCAGATGAACCATTGGTTGCATATTCTGGATTTGGATTATTAGATTGATTGACAAAATTAAGTTTTATCTTGTAAAAATTTTCGTCAAATCTAATTTCACTAATCTGGTTTTGTGAAAACGGAGTATGATTATAATGTTCAGCAAATTCAGTATCAAAATCAGCTTGAGAATACTCTTTGTTAGGGTCGCTAACATCTAGTATTCTAGCTCTCATTCTTTCAATTAAATCGCTCATATTATTGATTCTTTTTAGCGCTTTTTATTGCCAAGATATTACCTATTTTTAATAGTTCACCTAGCATTGAATTATGGTACTCAGACATCTTGTCATCTGTTTTATCAAAAAACAAAATAGCTGTGTATTCTTCTTCAGTTAATTTAACACCATGGGAAATCGCATAATAAGCACTTCGTTCACCAACACGCATAGACACAAGGTCTTCGTTGAATTCGTACATCTTACCTTGGTTCTTTCGGTGCCATTCAGATGTACATGGCGTGTAAAGCTTGGCTTTGCCTATACCGTGAAGTAGGCACACTTTAATAAGTGATGTTTGGTCGACTCTTTCATCTTCTGGTAAAGAGTTATTGACATTGATAGCATACTTAGCAACCTTCAAAAGGTGGTCAATTAAACCACCTTCAAAAGCGTTGTGATAAGATGTCATGCTAGTTGCTGGGGCTTTGATAAATTCTTCCCCTAAAAAAGACATAAGTTCATCATTCATGAACCCATTTTTAGTAGCTGTTTCAAAGTATTTTTTCGCATTTGCTACGATTTTAGCTTGTTCTAAAGACATTAAGTTTAAGTTTAAGAAACTTGTTATTTTTACAAATATACGCAAAATTTCTTAAACTATCAACCTATTTTTATTTTTTTCCAAGTATTTTTTTGATGGTTGGGAAATTGTCAATATTGATGTCTTTCGGAAATTCTATATCATCCATAGGTTCATCCTTAAACATTTTTGCAACATTCATTGCTTTTAAATCTCTTTCCATTTCTTCCAATTTATTAATTTCTTCATCTCGTCTTAATGACCTTATCTCATTTAAACTTAATTCATAACTTGGTTTGTTCATCAATTCATTTCTTTTAGCAGAATTTATTGATGATTGACTAAACAATTGAGCCTTAGATTTAATAGCTTGTTTATCAAGCTTAATTTCAGAAATTTTATAATCAATAGATTTAAGTTCACCTATTGTTGGTTTTCCGTTTCTATCTAAGCGTTCATTGTGAATATCAACAATTTCTGGTTCATACAAAAATGGTGTTTTTGTCATGTATTTTTGAACTGTTAAAACATGTCGTATACCCTGCCTTAAAGTATCTCTTAGGTGTGCTAATCTTTCATATTCATCATAAGAAAAATTAACTTTAGGGTGGTACATTACTTTTTTAATACGTTCAATGTGACCTTTTTTATTGTTTTCAAATTCTTCTCTTATCTTTTTTAAAGCTATTTCTTCTTCAATTTTTTTTAAACGTTTTTCACGTCTTTCAGTAAAAAGTTTATACCATACTTTTTTAAAGAATTGTTTAAATTTGTTCATTACGCAAGTGTTTTTTCTACTACCAATTCTGGTTTATGTTTTGCTATTAAAGTCATGTAAAGATTTCTTCTGTCTTCAGTCACTTTATCTAAAGAATAAGTGTTTTTTACTGTATTATGTAGGTTTTCTTGTAGTGTTTTAACAAGTTCTGGATTTGTTATCAACTTCTTGATAGCACCATACCAATCTTTGTGGTTTTTGTTTGAATCAACCAAAATAGAATTTGCAGTCAAATCAAAACCACCACCAAACATAATTGTGTTTTTTAAATCAATTTTGTAAGGACCAAAATTCTGAGCAATAATAGCTTTTTTATGAAAACCAGCTTCAATTACTTTCAATTGACTCTTAACCTTATTAAATGTGTTTTCAACTAGTGGAGCCAATGATATATCAAATAAATTGTAGTTCGTAGCATAACTAGAGATATGTTTGGTCCAAACTCTTCTATAAGGTTCGTTAGCTACATTAGGATATTCTTTTTGTTCAAATTTAAGAAGAAAATCTTTGTATTCTGGACTAACGGAATTATAGTTGTCAGTAAATATTTTTTCGTATAAATACCAAACACTTTCTTTAGGTTGAATCGGTCTAGTTCTTTGTTCTTTGGTGATTGGGTCAATTTCAGTATGTGTCCCTCTTAGGTCAAAACCGCACAGTACAAACTGAACCTTATCAAGTAATCCATCGCTTTTTAATCTAGATACCACACCATCAAGAAGTTCCAAATCTTTTAAGTGAGATGAACCACCTAACCATCCAATTCTTAATTTATCTGAAAGTTCTGGTTTTGGTATAAATTGAGATTCAGTAGGGTCGATGGCGTTAGGAAGGACAAAAACATTTTTATTCATTTTAGAAATTTCATCAGCAAAAATATTTGTCGTTGTTGTTACATATTGTGAAATTTTTACGTTGTTTGCAATCTTTACATCCAACCCATTGTTTTTGATAATGTGATATGCTGGGTGGTGAGTACCAGGAGCCCAATAATCATCAATATCCATAATAGATATAATGTTCAAACGTTTAAGTCTTTCTAGCATTTCTGGCATTTGTTCGTATGAACAAAGTGTTCTATGGTAATGAATAATATCATATTGTTTTAACCATTCATCATCATTTAAATTTGGTTCGTAGTCAATATCAACGTGAAATTCATCTGGGTAATTATTTTCTAAAACCAAGTGAGGTGTTGTGCTTCTATAGTAAGATACACCAGTTCTGTCACTAGGTACAACTAAAACTTTAAATTTTTTCATATAACTTTTTTATTTTAATATCAAATATACAGCAGTAAAAAAATTAGTCAATAAAAAAAGGGTTGTTCACCCTTTTTATTTTTTCTTTACTATTTTACCTTCAGTAATTAGGGTCGAAATTGTTTTCTTTATCGCTTGTTCTGTAATGGTTTTTGTATACATGTTAGCTAGAACTTCGTTTATCCTTTTTTCAACTCTTTGGTCAATCATTTCATTTAGTTGGTCCAAGCTTACGGTAATCATATTTGATGGTGCTTGATAATTACCGCTAGATTCTCTTAGTGGAACACCTGGACTTTTGAATTTAGGTTTTTCAATCAAGTCTTCTAACCCTTCTAAACTAAACTTAGATGGAGGTCCAGACAATTTAGGAATTGGTGTTTTTAACATAGCTTCTTTGACATTAGCTGGTAAATTAGAATTCATAACCATTTCCTCATCATAAACAAGTGGTTTGTGTATATTCTCATTAATCATACCTTGTTGTTGTGGAATATATGTTGGGTATTCTGGTTCTCTTTCATCAAATTCACTGTACATTGGGGTTGAGTTATAGTTATAACTTTCAGCCATTGTTTGTTTAGTTTTTTTTGATGGGAATTTTTGTTCGGTAGCAGCCATAACTTTTTTGGCGTTACCTAATATTGATTTCAGTTTGTTTAAATCTACTGGTGCTGGTGTTTCCATAATATTTAAGTTGTTTGTTGTGGTTGGTTAAATTTGGCTTGATGGGAAACGTTTGAAAACGTCTTGTCACCGTTTTGGTTATACTTAGGTAAACTTGGGTCGATGTCAGAAACTGGTTTATTCCATTTCATATTTGTTGGGAACCAACCTTCGATTCTGTCCAATCTAAAAATTTTCCAATAACCATTTTTATTACCTCTTTTTGAAGCACCTACAATTTGATATGCTCTTATAGCATCGTTTCCACTTTTTGTTTTCCCCAATGCATAAACTTGTATATACCTTTTGCTAGGTGGTTGGTCTTCATAGTCGCGGTACAAAATATTTACATTGTATCTACCGTCAATAGCTGCTTTAACCTCATCAAAAGACACACTTTCGGTTATAAGACCTTTTTGTCTTTCAATTTCCTCTAATATAACTTCTTCAAATAGATTGTAAAGTTTCATTTAGATTAAAGTACTACTTGTCCAACGTTAGCTGATGTGTCAGGTGCGGTATAGTTTTGTAAACCTAAACCAACTGGGCCATAACCCCACAATGCACCATTGTTAGCAAAGGCTGGAACTCTACCAGAACCAATGTACAATGATTGGTTACCATTGATGTCATATTCACCACCAACACCACCATAGTTATCAATATCCAAATACTGACCAGAACCCTTACCGTAAACTGGTGTTGTTTGGTCAGAAATAGCTCTAGTATGAGTTGCTGAATATTCATTTGATGCGTCAGCATTGTTGTATGTGTTGATAGGTAACAATGTGTTTCTAGCGGCAATTGCTGCTGCTTCTAGTGGTGATTGACCACCGTTATAAGGACTTCCTACTGGCATGTTTTATAAATTTTGTTTTTTATTGTTATTCATGTATTCTATTAAATATCTAACTTCTGAGATTTCTTTGTTTATTGCTTCATTATAAACCTCTCTGTTAGACATTATTTTATCGCTAACTTTTCCTTTGTTTACTTTAGGTATACCACCAACACCTGTTGGATTGGCGTTATCTCTATCCTTTTCATGTGTGCTGATAAATTCATTTTCTCTACCAGCATCCATACCTGTTTTTTTAACGTTATAATCCGCATTTTGAGCTGTATGGATTACATTTTCTAATTTTTTAAGTTCCATATCACCACCCAGAGCATTAAACTCTTCACACTTACCTATATTTTCACAAAGTTCCTTGGCTTTTTTAAGTCTAGATTCTTTCATAGCCAAAGCGGTATATTTCATTTTTTTACCGTTGTAATCATATAAATTATTTTCTAGATTACTATTTGCCATTGTTTAATTGTTTTGTTGATTTTTTATTTTCAATAGCTTTTTTTAAATCTTCCAATTGTTTATCAGTTAATTCAGCATTCTCAATCGTATCAATAAGTTTAGCAACTTTAGGGTTGTAATTTTTTTCAGTTACGTCACTTATTTTTGTTTTTTTAACCAAGTCTTCAATTTTTTCTTCAACAAATTTTTTACTAACTACTTTTGACTCAAATGTTCTTATCATACCAGTTGAATCGTTGCCTCCGTAAGTATAAACCGCAAACCATGGAATATCTTGTCTATATCTGTTAGCTACTTTATCAGATGTTGGTGGCATCCCAGGTTCATAATCCGATGAATTGTCGTAACTTACAGTAACTGGACCTATTTGTATTTCAGTATCTCCAAGAATATTTTTATCACCACCATCTGAATACATATCTCCACCAACCAATTCTGTTAATTCTCTCTTTTTCAAGGTTTTCATAAATTATCTTTTAATATAAATATATTCAAAAGCTAGAATATTTATTATAAAACCTATAAAAACATGCCGTTTATTACAAAATTAGATTTTTCTGACAATAGACAAGTCAAACAAAATATAGAAACCAAAACAGTTTTATCTGGTGCTACATCATTTGGTGTAACTTATAGCCAACTACCTAGTGGTGCTGACCCATTAACTTCAGCTGTTACATCAACTCAAAATGGTTTGGTTAGCACTTTTTCTGGTAATTCAACAACAACTGTTTATTCTTGGTATATATCAATAATGGGATTGGCTGATTCTGTATTATCAGCTTGGACACCATCTAATAGTGGTATAACGCAAAATACTGGTAATTTATTTTCTGCTGCAACATCAACTACAATTGATGGAAATGTTGTAAATTTAACTTATACTGGGGCTAGTTTTGATGTGGTTCCTATTGCAATGGTTGATTTAGGTGGTGGAAATTATAGCGGTACAGTAAATACAAACGTATTTGATACTTTAAGTGCTGGTACAACTGATTTTACAGGTAGAACTATATGGGTAGATGTTTCTGGTATAACTAGAACAGAGGATTTGATTGTAACCAACACACCAATAGTTGGTTTTGTATTGACATGTTTGGATTCTGAAGGTAAAGTAGGTTTTCAACCAGTAAGTGGTGTTACATCAACAGCAACAACTTATTGGTCAGCTGGAACTGGACCTAGTGCTATTGTCATGAAAGAAAGTGATTCCTCAGCCAGCGGTAATAGAGCTGTTTCAGAAGGATATTTAACAACCGCTAGCGGTAACTATAGTAGAGCACAAAACTGGCAAACATCAGCTACTACTACTGCGGCATATGCTGAAGGTTATCAAACAAGGGCTAGTGGTTTTTATAGTCATGCCGAAGGTTCTGGTTCAATAGCTACTGGTAATACATCGCATGCTGAAGGTTTATCAACAACAGCTGGTGGTATAGGTAGTCATTCTCAAAATAGTGGAACCAAAGCTCTTGGGACTTCTTCACATGCTGAAGGTCAATCAACAACAGCATCTGGTACTGGTTCACATGCTGAGGGAAACGCTACTTTGGCAAGTGGAACAAATTCACATGCTGAAGGTTTTCAAACTAGTGCAACAACAACATATGCACACTCTGAAGGTCAATTTTCGTTGGCATCTGGTGCTGGTGCTCATGCCGAAGGGTATGCTACTAGAGCAACTGGTAATTTTAGCCATGCCGAAGGTTTTGAAACTAGTGCAACAACAACATATTCACATGCTGAAGGTGCTGACACTTTAGCGAGTGGTGCTGGTTCTCATGCCGAAGGTTTAAATAGCAGAGCAACTGGTGATTATTCACACGTTGAGGGTGCTACTTCTACTGGTTCTGGAACTGCTTCACATGCTGAAGGTGTTCAAACAACAGCTAGTGGTAACTATAGTCATGCTGAGGGTTCTTCAACAATAGCATCTGGAAATACATCACATGCTGAGGGTTCGGCTACAACAGCTGGTGGCGACACATCACATGCTGAAGGTGCTGGTACAACTGCTTTAGGTACATCTAGTCACGCACAAAATAATGATACACTAGCTTTAGGCACTTACAGTCATGCTGGTGGTAATTCATCAATAGCATCTGGAACAACTAGTTTTGTGCATGGTTTTAATTCAATTGCTGGTGGTTCATCAACAATAGTTTTAGGTAGTGCAATTACTGGTACCTCAGATAATACGACTTATGTTGACGCATTGAATATAAAGACAGTTGGTATCGGACCAGGTGTCGTTGATTTAGGTATTGATGCTTTAGGTAATGTTGTAAACCAAGCGTCTGACGAAAGATTAAAAAAGAATGTTGAGGATTTAACTAGTGCTTTGGATTTAATAAACGCATTAAGACCTGTTAAATTTAAATGGATTGATGAGAAAAAAGGTGGTGTAAGTTATAGATTTGGTTTATTAGCACAAGACGTTCAAAGAGTAGAGCCAAGTTTGGTATACACGTATGAAAGTAGTGAAGAAAAATTCATGACTGTTCATTATCGTGACTTAATTACATATTTGATTGAAGCAGTTAAAGAATTATCATCTGGCGGTACTGGTACCAATAACAGTAATAATTCATACATTGAAACTCAAACTGTAATTGCCGAAGATAACAATATTGAACTTAATTTTAACGGTGATGGTACTACAGCTATAGGTGGTGGTATTTCAGTATTATATGGTTTATCAGATGGTTCAGCAGCTGAATTAAAGATAGATGAAAATGGAAATTGGGTGACAAATACTGGTTTTAAACCTGAAAGAATTACCATACCTACTTATACACCTAAATCATCTGGGGATAAATATGGTGAAATTGGTGATGTAGTAGTTGATGATAACTACATGTACATTAAAAATAAAAATGGTTGGACTAGGCTAACTTTAAATTCGTTCTAAAATGGCTGAAAAAATAATAGAAACTAGACTTATACCCTTTCCAATACAGAAAGGGTTCGGTGTACCTACACATATATCACCTGCTGGTTCTATTTATTTTGACGTTATTGGTAAATTAACGTATCAAAATTTAGATGGGGTTGTTGATTGGGTTGTTTTTTCAACAACACCGCCAACTAATCTTATAACATCTTCAGCAGATACTTTAAACATTTTAAGTAATAATGCTTATTATGGTGTGAATTTTAATGGTAAAGTTGATTTGGTTGTACCAGGCGCAACTGGTTTTGATGGTTACATGTTGGTTATAAAAGATGAAAGTGGAAATTGTTCAAAAAATAGAATTAGGTTGACACCTAGTGGTAGTACAATAGATAATTACAATTATGTTGAGATGAAAATAGATTTTATGTCTTTGACATTGATTGCTAGAAACAATAATTGGTGGATAATATAAAAAGTTATGGCTTATATTTTTAATAATGAAATAAAATACGCTGATAGTGAAAATTTGGATGCTTTTGGTAGATTAAGAGTGTCTGAAATTACTAGTTTAATAGACACAAAACACGTTTATGATAAAAACCCACTGACTATAAACGAAGTTACTAATGGTACAGCAACATCTATTTTTAATAAAGAAAATGCTTGTGTGAGAATGTCAACATCAGCAAATAATGACTATGTTATTAGACAAACAAAAGCGCATGCTATTTATCAAGCTGGTAAGGGTCAAATTTTTGAAGCTAGTTTTTCTAATTTTGCTATTGAAACTAACGTAATTAAACGAGTAGGTGCTTTTGTTTCATCAACAGCTGCAACTTATGATACAGTTTTTGATGGTTTCTTTTTGGAAAGTAATGGTGTTACCAATGAAATCTCTTTCAAAATATTTAAAAGTGGTTCCACTACATATAGTTCAACTACTGCTAATTGGTACAATGAAAATTACGATGTAAACGATATAGATTGGTCAAAAACACAACTTATGTTAGTTGATTATCAATGGTTAGGGGTGGGTAGACTTAGATTTGGGTTGAATATATCTGGGCAAACAATTTATTTTGGTGAAAATAATTGTGCAAACAATCAAAATACTGTTTATATGTCAAGTCCTAGTCAACCAATAAGGTATGAAATAAAACAGTTTGGTGCTGGTAGTGGTCATTTTGATATGATATGTAGTCAAATATCGTCAGAAGGTTCTTTAAATGAACTTTTTTTAACGGTTTCAGTAATACATTCAGCTACAACTAAGTTGTCAACTAGCGGAACAAAATATCCTTATATTGGTTACAGATTAAAACCTAACTATCAAGGAACTGTATCGCAATTAGACAAAGTATGTGTCTTGAATACCAGTAATGATAATTATTTATTGACAATTGAGTTTAATCCTACGCTGTCCACAACTGTTACATGGGTTGATTTGCCAAATACACCTTTTGAATATGCTTTGGGTAATGGGACGCCTACTGTAACTTCTAGTGGTTTTATAACTGAATCAATAATAGGTCAAGCAGGTACTACAGCTGTGACAACTTTGCAAATAAAAGATAATCAAGTAAAACCAAACACAAATATAAATGGAACCAAAGATGAAGTTTGGGTTTGTTTAACACCTTTGAGTGCCAATGCAACATTTAACGGAACTGCAAATATTTTATACTATTTATAATTAAAAATTATGGGAAATATTAAAAACTACAATTTTAACAAAGTAGACGTAAAATTATCCAATCACGATTATTGGGACTTCTATTTGGCCAAGGATGAATACTCATCTGGCGGTTCTTCAAGTGGTGTTACCTCTGGAGATTGTTTTGTAGTTTGGTATGATTTTGATATTCACGCAACTTTTGAAAATAGCGCAACCACAGCCTCTACTATTTATAGTTTGGTTTCATGGGAAAACGCGATAAATACTGGATATACATTTCCATCTTATGGTTTAACAGGTATTGATAATGGTCATATAACTTTTGAAAAAGACCCTATGGACCCAACAAACCAAAACTTGGTAGATGCTTTGACTGGTTCTAGTTTAGTTATTCAATCAGGGAATACTAAACTAACATTAACAAAAGTTAGTGGAACAACTGGTAATTACATTTACCCAACATCATACAATATAAATGTTGGTTCAACTGCTGGTGGGTATTTAGATTTTTGTGGTGGTTTTTTCCAAGGATATTATAAAATAGATGGTTCTACTTATGAAGTTTTACCTAGTAGAACCAATAATGGGTGGACAGCTGAATTTTGGCTTTTATCAGGTAGTTCATGTAGTAGTTTTACTGGAACTACTTTAAATGATACGTATCCAAATAATAAAGGATTTTTCTTTTATATGGGTACTCGTGCTGAAAATAAATTTTGGAATCAATTTGAAGGTAATGATACTGGGTGTTTAAGTGCTTGTAGCGCAACTACGTCAGCATGTACTGGTACTGTTAGTACATTTTGTACCGTTTTAAAAGAACCTGAAATAACTTTAATTGGTGACCATGGTTTTGGAATACCGCTTAACCCACCTAGAGTAGATATTGAGTTAGTAACCAATCAATTTTTAATATACGGTAGGGCTGTTGATGCTAGTGCCGATAGAATAACAGGTATTACAGACTCAATTATTTTATCTTCAATAACAAATACATCAAATTTTTATGATAGAACCTGCGCTTCTACAAACCCATACGGTTATTTATTTAATGCTGGTGCTTGTGATTTGCTTAGTTATGATGGGTTAGGTACAAGAACTGTTGGTAATTATGATGGTAACGGAATCTATATTGCTAAATCTAGGGAAGTTATAACTGATTTTACCAATCCATTTTTGATTTATGGTAGAGGTTCTGGTATAACTACTGGATGTACTGGTTGTACATGTAGTTCATGTTGTGGTCCAAGAGATGGTTATGGTAGTCAAACTGTTTGTTCTTATAGCGGTGATAGTAGTTTGGAAGGATATATTGATTACAATTTAGATATCATAGATAATGCTATTGGATTTAGAATCAAAGACGATGGTAGTATTGGTTATAGAATGCTTACAGTAACTGGAACGTGCTACACTGCTTCTACTGGAGAAAAGTTATATACTAGTGGTATAACAGTTCAAGAAGGTTATTCAGAACCTAATATGATAAGTACTACTGATTGGAATTATATTGCGATAAAATATGTCGCAAATTATTTAGATGATTGTGATTTACAAACCGCAAAACAAAGAACTGGTAAACTTATGTTTTATGTAAATGCAAAACTTAAATATGTCGTTGACGATTTTCCAGAACACATGGCTAAAAGACTTGATGAGTATAAGGGAAAACAAGTTGGTGTTCCGTTTAATTTTAGTTTAGGTGGTGGTAGTCAAGGTTTATTAGAAAGTCAGACTTTTGATGGCTTGGATATGGAAGATAGAGGTTTGCCAATCGAAGAAAATTTTGCTGGAACATTTATAGGTGGTATTTCTCAATTTAAGTTTAATATTTGCCCATTAACATACGAAAACATTAGAACCAATTATTTAAATGATAAACTTAGATATTTATAAATAAAAAATTATGAGCAATTTAATATTAAGGTCTTCAATTAGTCCTTATGGTGATACAACAAAAGGTAGTGTACTGTCTTCTTCAGAACTTGATGGTAATTTTATTTCACTTAAAGGTGATATTATTTATTCTGCTCAATCAGATAATGGGACCGTAACGTTAAAAAAATTTAATGGAAACGATATAAGTTTTTCAGTTGGAGCTGGTTCTGGTGACACATATTGGATATCTGGTTCAAGTGGTAACTTCTCAATAAAAGCAAATAATGACAGTGGGTTGGACGCAACAGGTGATTATTCTGTAGCTGAAGGTTATCAATCAATTGCATCAGCTTATTCATCACATGCTGAAGGTGAGAATACAACAGCTAGTGGTGAAGATTCACACGCTGAAGGTTATCAAACAACAGCTGAAGCAAATCATTCACATGCTGAAGGTAATACAACTATTGCAACGGGTGATAATTCACACTCTGAAGGTTTTTCAACAGATGCTTCAGGTGTAAACTCACATGCTGAAGGTAATACAACTACAGCATCTGGAACCGCATCGCATGCTGAAGGTCTTCAAACAACAGCAAGCGGTGCAAATTCACACGTTGAGGGTTTTAGTGGTCATTCTATTGGTTTTGCGGCTCATACTGAAGGGTATCAATCAACAGCATCTGGTGCGACATCACATGCTGAAGGTTATTTGACAACAGCTGGTGGTGCGTATAGCCATTCACAAGGTCAATCAACAATTGCCTTAGGTGCTCAGTCACATGCTGAAGGTTTAACTACAACATCTATTGGGCAAGCGTCACACGCTGAAGGTAGGTCAACAACAGCCATTGGATTGTACGCTCATAGTGAAGGTCAAAGTACTATAGCTTCTGGTACAACAGCTCATGCTGAAGGTTTTGGTTGTAATGCTTTGAATACCTATAGTCATGCTGAAGGGTTTGGCACCGCTGCTTCTGGTTCTGCTGGTCACTCAGAGGGTTATCAAACAATTGCATCAGCTCAAGCTTCACATGCTGAAGGTAGACAAACAACAGCATCTGGTTTGCATGCGCATGCTGAGGGTTATTTAACAATTGCAAGTGGTCAGTATGGTCACGCTGAGGGTGACAGAACAACAGCAAATGGTAATACATCACATGCTGAAGGTTCTTTAACCATAGCTAGCGGTACATATGCCCATGCTGAGGGTAGTAGTACAACAGCATCTGGTGATGGTAGCCATGCTGAAGGTGTTGCAAACACTGCAAGTGGTTTATGGAGTCACGCTGGTGGTG
>ERZ869925.22-NODE-22-length-96768-cov-5.955900_pt1 | contig 96768 bp, 91 predicted proteins | sample MGYA00579311_ERZ869925 | MGnify/ENA primary metagenome ERZ869925 (study PRJEB32216, sample SAMN09231817) | wastewater metagenome | place: USA: Maryland | collected 2016-07-30 | study: EMG produced TPA metagenomics assembly of the PRJNA472060 data set (Reclaimed water...
ATCAGCAGGTATAATCCCTACTGTAGCAAATACAATTACAGGAACTGAAAAGCCTACACTTACTGCTCAACAAATCAATTCTGATCTTGCACTTACTACTTGGACAACAGCAGTGACTGCAGGAGACATTGTAGCAATCAATCTTGATTCTGCATCTACTCTGTCAAAAGCTTGGTTAACAGTATTTATAACTAAACTTCCTTAGTAATGGAATGGATTGTATTACATAGAACAGACACTCCTCAACAACAGATCTATTGGGATTATGATGAGAATGGTGATCCAATACCAAATACAGATAGAATCTTTGATTATGTTATGGTTTATACTTTAGTAGAGTATTTTTTTCCACAATATGATAAAAGAGTTAAAGTAGAGATAAATCATTTCAATCCACAGTCAGAAGAAGAAATTGAATTGGGTATCTACAACATGGGAATTACAGAAGAACGTAAACTTGAAAATGAATAATCATGCCAGATAGATATTGGGTAGCAGGAGGAACAGGTAATTATAACTCTACAACAAATTGGTCAGCAACATCGGGTGGTGCTTCGGGAGCATCTGTACCTACATCTGCTGATAATGTATTTTTTAATGGTAGTAGTGGAGCAGGTACAGCTACTATTAACGTAGCTTCAAACTGTGCTAATTTAAACCTTACAGGATTTACAGGCACATTGGCATTTACAAACACACTTCAAGTTAATGGTACTGTATTAAATTTAGGTACAGGTGGATATACTGTAACAGGTGCATCTGAATTGAGGTTAAGTACAGCAATGACTATAACATCAAATGGAACAACTTATGCAGGTAACGTGACTTTTTCAGGTGTAGTAACATATACACTTGCAGATAATATGTCAGTTTCAGGAACAGTTAGTTTTTCTAGTGCAGGAACACAGACATTAAATTCAAATTCATTTAATATTGGTGGTAGCTTGACACATTCTAACACAGGAATAGTTACGGGAACAACGTCATTTATATTGAATGGAACAGGTACTTGGAGTGGAGTTGCTAATTCATCAATAAGAAATAATTTAACTATAAATACAGCAGGTACAATAACTATCGGCTCAAATATATATTATAACACGGGAACATTAACATATACATCGGGAACTGTCGTAACAACAGGTTCTACTTTAAATATAGGTGCTGCAACTACCCTCAACACTAATGGAATTACTTGGAATAATATCACAACTTCTTTTACAGGAGCAATTACATTAAGTAGCAATCTAACATTAACAGGAACATTATCTTTAACATCGGGAACACTTTCATTTACTTTGGGAGGAAATTCATTGGTAAGTACAAATGCAAACCTATCAATGTCATCATCTGCTACTTTTACAATGCCTGCAAATCAAACTTTTAAATCACTAACAACAAGTGGCACACCTACAATAAACACGAACACACTAACCGTAACTGAAAATTTAACAATAAATGGAAATCCATTAGGTACAACTTCTATTGTTTACGCAGGTACAGGAACTTGGAGTGGAAGTGGTTTTTTAGGCAATGCATTTACAATTAACACCGCAGGTACTTTAACTATTACAGGAACAGTAAATAAATCGGGTAGTACGTTTACTTATACAGCAGGAACGGTTAATGATGCAGGAGCAACAGTTGTTGTTTCATCAGCTACAACTTTAAATGTTTCGGGTAAAACCTGGAATAAGTTGCTAGTTTCGGGTGTAATGACATTAACAAGTAATATTAATGCTACAACATTTGGAACTACTTCAACTTCTGCTACATCATTTGTTTTAGGTGGTAATTCAATTAATTTTACAAATCTTGAATTAGGCAATACATCCACAACAACATTGCCTACAGCATGGACTTGTACAAATATTGAATTTACTAATGGGGGAAGTGGTGTTATTAATGGAAATTCAATAACAATTAATGGTAATATATTACAATCGGGAGCAGGTGCTTATTCGGGTACGACTACTTTTACATATGCAGGAACAGGAACATGGAACAGAACAAACACAGGTTATTTTTCAAATAGTTTCACCATAAATACGGCAGGTACATTAACTATTACAGGAGGAAATATTGGTGGTGGTATATTTACTTATACCGCAGGTACAGTTGTAACAACAGGTGGCACACTATGGAATAGAGTAACAGGAACAACATTTAATCATGGTGCTATTATATTTAATAATGTGGTTTTTGGAGCATCAGAAGGTTCGGGCAGTGTTCCATCAGTTACTTTAAATAATAAACTAACTTGTACAGGCACTTTGACTTTGGGTATTTCTAATACAACATTTGCAGGTACAGATGGTACTTTTGATGTATTCAATTTGATTTTGGGAACAGATGCAGGAGCATTAAGAACAACGTCATTGATTTCAACAAAAACATATTTAGTAAGACAGTCTTTTACTTGTACGCAAGCCACAGATGCAAATAGAATTTTAATGCAATCTACAATTGGGGGAAGCAAAGCTATATTCACAGTCTTTAATAACTCAACACTTAATGTAGGATTTGTTAATGCTACAGATATTGATTCATCATTAGGCAGAAGAATTTATTCTTATAGAGGTGTTTTTTCAAACACAGATAACTGGGCATTGTTACCAACAGATGTTAAATCTGCAACAGGAGTATTTGTAAATTAATATATTAAAATTATAAATGAGTAATGAAAACAGTACTAACAAAATTAATTATAGCTTCTGGTTATCGTGATACTAATCATTTCATAGATAGTGCATTTCATCCCAATCTAATGACGGCTGGAGCAGGTATAAGTGCATTTTTTGCAAGTTTAGCATATTATTTTAATGCAGTTTTTGGTATTGTATTACCTGTAGGAATTGCAATAATTTTGTTGTTTTGTCTTGAGTTTTATACTGGACTTAAAGCTTCTAAAAAAGAAGGTAAAAAGTTTGATTCAGAACTGTTTGGTAAGGGTTGGTTTAAGTTATTTGTGTACATGCTAATGATTGGTATATCACATGCTCTTGCAGTAAATGTACCTATCAAACCTGTATTTGGGGCAACATTTAATTTGTATGAATGGTTGCATTATGCATTTTATAATTATATTATTATAAATTTGTTTTGGTCAAATCTTGAAAACTTTAAAAGAATAGGGTGGACTGAGTACTTACCAATATTAAAAAAGCTGTCTAAGTACATCAAAGATGAGCCAATAAAACCAAACAATGATGAATCCAACAAATCTTAAAACAGGAGATATACTACACTGCACTGGTAAAAGATTACTCAGCAGATTGATTAGAAAATTTACTAAATCTAAATTTTCTCATTCTGCTCTATTTATTGAAATCTGGGGTCAACCATATATTATTGATGCACAAAGAGACGGAGTAAATGTAAGACCTTGGAATGATTGGTGTAATCAATATAATTATGCAATCCTTGCACAGAGATCACCAAAAGTCATTGATTATATTGAATTATCAAAAAGAGCAATGACTAAAGTTGGTAATACAGCGTATGACATTGAAGGTTTAGTATTAAAACAACCTTTTGAGTTAATCACGGGTAAATGGAATCGTAAAAAGAATGAAGAAGATAAAATGTATTGTTCAGAATATGTAGCATGGGTATACGCAGCTGAACGATCATATAGAATGTCACCTGAAGATTTGTATCAATGGTGCATTGCTAACTCGTTTATTGAGGTTAAATTATAATTTAAAACAAACACAATGGCAAAAACAAAAGTAAAAAATGTGGATTTGACTGTAGAAACAGAAAAATCAAAAGTAAAAGTCAAGAAAACAGGTAAAAAGGTTGACTTAGTTATAGATACACCTAATGTTGATATGACTTTTAAGAAAGATGAAAACTCTAAAGAGCTTAACTTTGATGGTAAGAATGTAGATGTACATGTAAAACAAGAAGGTGAGAATGTACAAGCTGATATCAAATCAAGTACTAAATTGGGTAAATTCTTAGGAAAACTTATACTCAATAGATTTAAACGTAAATAATATGTCTACTCTAGATACATCTAAAATAAAGCAAGTTCCTTTAGATAAGGATGAGTATATCCAAGAAGAGGTAAAGAAGCATCAAATTGTCCTTCACCATACTGCAGGAAACTCATCTGGAGTAAGTACTATTGGAATTTGGAACACTGATAAACGTGGTAGAATTGCTACATGTGTAACTATTTCAGGTAAAGGACAATCTAGAAATACATATGACGGTGAAATTTGTCAAGCATTTTCATCTAAACATTGGGCATATCATTTAGGTATTAAACCTGATGTATTTCGTGCTAATGGAGTAAAGCCTCAAAATCTTGATAAATTATCCATTGGTATTGAAATATGTAATTGGGGACCTCTAGATAAGGTGGGTGATAAATTTTTTAACTATGTAGATAGAGAAGTTCCTAATGATCAGGTTTGTGAATTAGAAACTCCTTATAAGGGACATAAATATTATCATGCTTATACTGATGCTCAAATTGAATCTGTAAGACAACTCCTCTTGTATTGGAAGAATGTGCACAACATTGACATTACATATAAAGAAGAAGATATGTGGAAGGTTTCAAAAAATGCATTGTCAGGTACACCTGGAGTATATACACATAACTCTTATAGAAAAGATAAGACTGATGTGTCTCCACAACCAAAATTAATTGCAATGTTAAAATCTTTGAAGTAATGAAATTTAGAAATAACTGGAAGGTAAAGAATAAGCAATGGGATAAATTTGAATTAAGTCTACGACTAGGTAAGATAACTATTTTACATGTAGAAGTAGATATATCAAGAAGCTTCTATATGCTAAGCATTTTAAATTATTCTATAAAAAACAGATAACATGAAAAAGACTAAGACTCCAATCACATCTACTGGTAACAAACGATTATATCAAATGGGACCTATTGATGCAGTAAAACTAATTTCTTATCCTGCTCCATCTATTTCTATGCTAGAAGGTAAGGTATATTCTAAAAATAACGGTAAGAAATAATCACTACTACTTTGAATAAAAAGAGGTCCTTTAACGAGGACCTTTTTTATTAAATATATATTAGTTAACTATTTTATGTTATATTTGTATATATTTAAAATAATAAGTTATGTCAAAGTCACAAAACCAACAACCATTGACACCTGAGCAAATCGAAGAATATAAAAGAACTTCATTAGAGTTTTATAGAGATCGAATTGAATTCATGAAAGTCCAGTTAGAGTATGAAAAGCTAAATGCAGATGTTGAAGAAGCAAAGCTTAGATCTTTAATTGCTACACTTAAATATGCTCAGATTACCTCTCCTATGGATGAGGAAGAAGAAACTAATACAACTAAAGAAACTAAAGAATAAAATGGCAAAAGCAAATCTCGTTCAAAAAAGAATTAGAATGAGTAGACGAGATATTATCAAGTATCAGCTAATGTCATATTCATTCGTAAATTCTATTTCATATAGTGATGCAGAATTAAACTGCTTAACTTTATTAGGAGTGTGTGGTGAGATTGACTTATCTGAGTTTTGTAATTACACTGTAGATGAGAATATATTTAAAGTTTCTCAAACTGCACGTAATTTTCTTACTAAAGCTGAAAAAATGAACTTAATTGAAAAAAATGGCACTAGTAAGAAAAAAGTAAAACTTAAAGATAGTCTTCAAATCCAAACATCAGGTAACATAGTATTGGACTATAAAATTGTTTACGTTGATACCGAAGAATCATAAAATATTTATAAAACCTACTGCAGAAGAACTAAACATCCACGAGAGTATAGTATCAGACGTAGTAGGTTTTTATTATAGTGAGCTTAGAAAGATGCTAGGCAACATTGAGGCTAACGCTATTAATGTTACAGAATTAGGTACGTTTAAGGTAAAAACTAAAGAGTTATTGCATTTAAAAGCAAAAACTCATGCTCATCTTGCTGTTTTAAAAAATCCAGAAACTTTTAATCAAATGAAAACAAAAAAAGAGTTAGAGGATAAATTAGAAAAAGTAAGCAAAGCTTTAGATGTTATCATTGAAGAAGATAAACGTAAAAAAGAAATCAAGAAAAAAAGATATGAATCGTCTAAAAGAAACTTGGAAGAATAGAAAATTAATATTTGAAGGAATTATTAATAAGATATTCAAAAAAAGATACGTAGAGAAAGTTGCTGCAGAAAGAATGAATATATGTAATTCATGTGAGCAATTAGATACTACAGGTAAAAACTGTCTATGGGAAAATACTCAACCATGTTGTTCAGAATGTGGTTGCTCACTTGATTTTAAAACTAGATCTTTATCTGCAGAATGCCCATTAAGTTATTGGGTAGCAGTACAAAAAGAAGACGAAGAATAATCTTAAACTTTTTACTTATGTCTTGGGCAATTTATGACTTTAACGATGATGATGAAATGTATGCATATCATATTGTACCTGTTGATGATGATGAACCACATGATCTATCTCGTAAATGTAGATGTATACCAAATACAGAAGCTGTTGATGAAATGTCAACACTTATAATTCATAACTCTTTTGATGGTAGAGAGGGATATGAACAAGCTATAAATATTATAAACCAATCCTAAATATTATGTCAATTCAATTCACAGCTACAGATCACAAATACCAAAGCATAGATAAAAACGAAAACATTGACTGGATCAGTGTTACATCTATTATATCTTTATTTAAGAAATCATTTGATAAAGAAGCTATTGCTCTTAGATCTTCTAAGTCAAAAAAATCTAAATGGTATGGTCTTAAACCTGAAGAAATCATAAAGATTTGGGATACTAGTAATCAAGTAGCCTTAGATCTTGGTACCTGGTATCATAATCAAAGAGAAGAAGATATTTTGTCTTGTGATACTATAGGTAGAGAAGGTAAGAATATTTGCGTTTTTAAGACTATTGAGGAGAATGGCGTTAAACTTGCACCAGAACAAAACCTAACAGAAGGAATATACCCTGAACACATGGTATATTTAAAATCAGCAGGTATATGTGGTCAAGCAGATAGAGTAGAGATTATTAATAACGCAATCAACATATATGACTACAAAACAAATAAGGAGATAAAAACATCTGCCTATACTAATTGGGAAGGTAAATCAGATAAAATGTCTGAGCCTATTGCTCATTTAGATGATTGTAATTATATACACTATTCTTTACAGCTTTCCATCTACATGTATATTATACATAAGCATAATCCAAATCTTAAACCAGGAAAGATTATTCTTGAACATATTATATTTAAGAAAGAAGGAGAAGATAAATATGGAAACCCAATTTATTCAAAAGATCAAGATGGAAACTTTATTGTAGAAAAAATCGTACCTTATGAGTTGCAATACTTAAAAAAAGAAGTATTAGCAATTATTAAACATTTGCAAACATTTCCAGACATTAAAAAACAAAAGAAATGACTATAAAACTATTTGATGTTGAAAATGGAGTAGTTAAAGCTACTGAGCATTGTTACACACTAAACTGGCTACATGATATCATGGTTAACTATCCTGATAATCATCTTAAAATCTATTCTTATATTTTTTATATGACGTGTCCTAATCCAGAACTTAATCCTTTTTTCAATCTTCCTGAAGAAGACAAAGAAGAAATGATTGTAGAGTCAATTGGTTTAGATATTTCAGTAGATAATGAGTTAATTCAAACAGCAATTATTAAATGTAACAAACTGTATGAAACACCTACATTAAGAGCATATAACGGTATTGCAAAAATGTTAGATAACTTAAGTTATTACATGGAGCATACAAATATTACTGCTGGTAGAGATGGTAACATTAACTCATTAATATCTGCAGCTAAGAGTTTTCAAGCTATTAGAGAATCATTTAAAGGAGTTCTAAAAGACTTAGAAGCAGAACAAAGTAAGACTTCTGTACGTGGAGGTCAGAATCTAGCATATGACGGTTAATAAGATAAACTATGGAACCACAATATGTAATACCTACTTGGAATAATGGAACCTGGGAACATTCTTCCTTTGACACTAGACAAGATTTTGTTAATTTCTTAACTCCATTGTTTAAAGAACCTGGTCAATATCAATTTGATGAAACATCCTTTGTATTTAATGAACAAGCTCGCAGATTCAAAGAAAATGGAGATGTTTATTGTATGCATGCCTATATGAGTAAGGATTTCATTAGTTATTGGGATGATCAAAAAGAAAAGTGTAGAAAAGGAGTAATTTTTAAAAATGGAGACAAAACCTGGTACTTACCACGTGACTACTACATGTGGCTCAATTTCCTTCCAATATACGATAAGGAAAAGAAAAACTTTGACTTCGCAAGTGTGCGTGATGCACAATATCACATGGCATTATATGAGTGCCTTGCAGAGTTAAATTATAAACATGCATCAATCTTAAAGAAACGTCAGATTGCTTCTTCATATTTTCATATGGGGAAGTTTATAAATCAAATTTGGTTTGAGCCAGGAGTTATTCTTAAACTTGGTGCATCACTTAAAGATTATATTGGTCTTGAAGGTTCTTGGAAATTCTTAGATGAATATCGTGCTTTCTTAAACTCTAAGACTGCATGGTATCGCCCTATGAATCCAGGTAAAGTACTTACATGGCAACAGAAAATTGAAGTAACTGAAAATGGTCGTAAACAAGAAAAAGGACTTAAAGGAATGCTTCAAGGTATGTCATTTGAGCAATCTGAGACTAAAGGTGTAGGGGGTCCTTGTTCTTACTTCTTTTATGAAGAAGCTGGTATTGCTCCTACAATGGATAAAACATTTGAGTATCTACGTCCTGCTATGCAATCAGGTGAAATCACTACAGGGTTGTTTATTTGTGCAGGATCAGTGGGTGATTTATCACAATGTAAACCATTGGAAGATTTTACTATGCGTCCTGATGGTAATGGAATGTATGCTGTAGAATCAAATCTTATAGATGAAACAGGAACTATAGCACGTACAGCACTCTTTATTCCTGAGCAGTGGTCTATGCCTCCATATATAGATGAGTATGGTAATTCACTTGTAGAAGAAGCATTAGAAGCTATAGAGGCTATACGTGCAGAATGGAAAAAGAATCTTTCTCCTGAGATTTATAGACTACGTGTATCTCAGCACCCTATAAATATTAAAGAAGCATTTGCATTTAGAGATGAATCTGTATTTCCATTACTTCTTGTTGGAGCTCAAAAGAAACGTATTGAAGATAAAGAATTTCCATATGAGTACATTGAGTTAGAAAGAATGTTGAATGGTGACATTAATGCTAAACAATCTCGTAGATTACCCATCATGCAATTTCCAGTAGACAAGAAAATGGAGGATAAGCGTGGGGTATTAATTGTATATGAAAGACCTGTAGAAAACTCTAAATGGGGAACTTACTATGCATCTGTCGATCCTGTAGGGGAAGGAAAAACAACAACTTCTGATTCTCTTTGCTCTATTCACATATATAAAAATCCTGTAGAAGTAACTCGTATCACAGATAAAGGAGTAGAAAATACTGCTGAAGGAGATAAGATTGTTGCCTCTTGGTGTGGTAGATATGATGATTTAAGAAAAACCCACGAACAATTAGAACTTATTATTGAATGGTACAATGCATGGACTATTGTAGAGAATAACGTGTCATTGTTTATTCAGTATATGATTGAAAAAAACAAGCAAAAGTATCTTGTACCTAAAAATCAAATTGTATTCTTAAAAGATTTAGGAGCAAATAAAACTGTATATTCTGAATATGGATGGAAAAACACAGGTACAATATTTAAAACTCACTTGTTAAGTTATTTAATTAGTTGGTTAACAGAAGAGATAGATCAAGAAATTGATTCAGATGGTGTAATTAAATCTACAACATATGGAATATCACGACTAACAGATTATATGTCATTAGTTGAAATGGAAAAGTATGCTCCAGGAACTAACGTGGATAGACTTGTTTCATTAGCAGCTTTAATTGCTTTTGCTAAAGTACAACAATCTAATAGAGGATTTAGCAAGAGAGTAGATGATATACGCACTAAAAACTTGCAAAAGTCAGATAATTTGTATAAATTAAATAGTGGACCTTTTCGACATGTTGGTAATCAAAGAAAAGGTTCTAGTAATAATAGATTACCTAGGATACCATATAGAAAACTTAGATAATGGAAATTTTAAACGCGCTTCAACTTAAGAAAGGTAAAAGGGCTGAGTATAATCGTTTAGGTAATATCACTCAACCATTACAATTTTTACCAGTAAAAGATAAGGATGATGATTGGGCAGCATGGAATATGGATTGGTTAGAGTGGCAAGGACTTAAACAAATTCGTAGAAATGCTCGCAGACTTATGAAGAACTATAAGTTAGCTAGAGGTATTATTGATAGAACAGATTATCTTGTAGAAGAAGATAATGAGTACAGAGATATTGTAGATACTTTAGCTAGCGATTTCCCTTCTGCTTTAGAGCTTAAGTTTTATCCTATTATTCCTAATGTAATTAAAGTTCTTACAGCAGAGTTTGCTAAAAGAAATACTCGCGTAAACTTTAGAGCAGTAGATGAATATACTTATAATGAAATTTTAGAATCTAAAAAAGCAGATATTGAAAACACATTAGTTCAGCAAGCAGAACAAAAACTTGCTGCTAAACTAATAGAGATGGGAGCAGATCCTAATGATCCAGAGATCAAAAAAGCAATGTCTAAAGAATCTATTAAATCATTGCCTGAAATAGAAAAGTTCTATTCTAAGAACTACTTGTCTATGGCTGAGCAATGGGCTTCTAAACAACATTTAATCGACGAAGAAAGATTTAAGTTAGATGAATTAGAAGAAAGAGCCTTTGAAGATGTTCTTATTACTGATAGAGAGTTTTGGCATTTCCAAATGTTAGAAGATGATTATAACTTAGAACTTTGGAATCCAGTTCTTACATTTTACCATAAGTCACCTGATGTTAGATATATTTCTCAAGGTAACTGGGTAGGTAAAATTGAAATGATGACTGCTTCAGATATTATTGATAAGTATGGATGGGTTATGTCTCAGGAACAACTTGAATCAATTGAAGCAGTTTACCCTGTACGATCTGCAGGTTACCCTATTCAAGGATATCAAAATGATGGTAGTTACTACGATGCTACACGTTCACATGAGTGGAACGTTAATAGACCTTCACTAGAATATCGTCAGTTTACGTCTATGTATGATAACTTCGTCTATAATGGAGGAGATATCATTAACTGGATCATGGGTCAGTCTGAAGACTACTATGATATGGGTACTGCACACATGCTTCGTGTTACTACAGCATACTGGAAATCTCAACGTAAAGTAGGACACCTTACTAAAATTGGTGAAGATGGATCTGTAACTACAAAAGTTATCGACGAACACTATCAAATTGTAGACAAACCTATTTATGATACTACTTTCTTCAAGAATAAAACTAAAGACAACTTATTATTTGGAGAGCACATTGATTGGATATGGATTAACCAAGTATGGGGAGGAGTAAAAATTGGACCTAATATGCCATCATGGTGGGGTATGCAAAATCCTGGAGGTATTAACCCTATCTATTTAGGTATTATGCAGAACAGGATAAAACCTATGAAGTTCCAATTTAAAGGTGATGCTACTCTTTATGGATGTAAGCTTCCTGTAGAAGGAAGGGTATATTCAGATAGAAATACTAAATCAATATCTCTTGTAGATTTGATGAAGCCTTTCCAGATTGCTTACAACTTAGTTAACAATCAAATATCAGACATCCTAGTAGATGAGATAGGATCAGTTATTATGTTAGACCATAATACACTTCCTCAGCACTCATTAGGTGAAGATTGGGGTAAAGGTAACCTAGCTAAGGCTTATGTTGCTATGAAGGATTTTGGTATGTTACCATTAGATACTTCTATTACTAATACAGAGAATGCTCTAAACTTTAATCACTTCCAAGTATTAAATCTAGAACAAACTCAACGTATGCTTTCTCGTATACAATTAGCTAATTTCTTTAAGCAACAAGCATTTGAAGTTATTGGTATTACTCCTCAACGTCTAGGTCAACAACTAGGACAGACTAATACTGCAACAGGTATTGAACAGGCTATTGCAGGTTCTTATGCTCAAACTGAAAACTATTTTAGTCAGCATAGTGATCATCTTATGCCTCGTGTTCATCAAATGCGTACAGATTTAGCTCAGTACTATGCATCTACTAAACCTTCTATTAGAATGCAAGTTAGCACATCTAATGATGAACGAGTTAATTTTGAGATAAATGGTACAGATCTTATGTTACGTGACTTAAATGTATTCTGTTCTACTAAGGCTAATCATAGAACAATCATTGAGCAAATGAAACAACTAGCTGTATCTAATAATACATCTGGAGCATCTATCTATGACTTAGGACATATTCTTCAAACTGACTCTATGGGTCATTTGAATAATATCTTAAAGGATATTGAAGCTAAGCAGAAACAACAAAAACAAGAAGATTATGCTCAGCAAGAAAAAATCAAACAAATGGAATTGCAGGCTATATCTCAAGAAAAAGCTGCTGAAAGAGAGTTTGAACAATTAGAAGCTGAAAAGAATAGACGTAAAGATTTGCTTATTGCAGAAATTAAATCTTCAGGTTATGGAGCAATGCAAGACATTAACCAAAACATGCAATCTGACTATGCTGATCAATTAGAAACAATTCGTAAATCTACTGAGTATCAGGAAACTATGAATTTGAGTAGAGAAAAAGAGATTAATAAAAACAATCAGTTTACTCAAAAAATGCAGATAGAAAAGGAAAAAATGGATCATCAAACAAGAATAAAAGAGATGGAAATGGACATTGCTAGAGAAAACAAAAACAGATTTGATGTGACTCCTAAAAAACCTACAGAAAAGAAGAATAAAAAATCATAGCGATATAATGAGAAAATTTTAAATATATATAGTAATTATATTAAATATTATAAAGTTAACTGATTAAATTTGCTTATATTAATAATAAGTCAATTACTAAAACCAACAAGATGGCTGATAACAACACAAATGTCCAAGAAATCGAATTTGATAACTTGGAAGATTTATTAGGAGTAGGAAGTGAAAGTATTATGGTTCCTAATTCGTCTACAGAAGATGAAGATAAAAAACCTAATGTATTTTCAACAACTACAACTGATACTACGTTCCTTGACAAACCAATTGTAAATGATCCTCCTGTATCAACAGAGACTTCATCTACAACAACTCCTGTAGTTGAAAATCCAACACTAGAGGATCTAAATGAACTTTTAGAGACTAGTATTGAGGAAGCAACTAAAAATCCTGGTGGTAGACCATCACTTACAAAAGATGTAATGATTGAGACTGCTAACAAGTTGATTGAAAAAGGATTGTTGTTTCCATTTGACGATGGAAAAAAAATAGAAGACTACTCTCAAGCTGACTGGGAAGAGTTACTTGAAGCTAACTTTAAGGAAAGAGAAGACAGACTATTAGAAGAAGTACCTGCTACTTTTTATGAAAGTCTTCCTAATGAATTAAAGAGAGCGTATGAGTATGTAGCTAATGGAGGTACTGATTTAAAGAACATGTTTAAGGCTTTAGCTGCAGCAGAAGAAGTTAAAGAGTTAGATCCTACATCTATTGATGGTCAGGAAAACATTGTTAGATCATACCTACAAGCAACTAACTATGGCACTGCTGAAGAAATTGAAGAAGAGATTGAATCATTAAAAGATAGAGGAGATCTAGAAACAAAAGCAGAAAGATTTAAGCCACGTTTAGATCAAATGCAAGAGCAGATTATTAAAGCTAAAATTGAACAACAAGAAAAAGCTAAACAACAACAAGAAGCTCAAGCAAAACTCTACCAAGAAAATGTATACAAAGCATTAGAGCAGGGAGAACTAAACGGAATTAAGTTAGATAACAAGTTGCAAAATCTTCTATTTTCAGGACTTGTTCAACCTAATTATCCTTCTATTAGTGGACGACAAACAAACATGTTAGGACACTTATTAGAAAAATACCAATGGGTTGAACCACGTCATGATCTAATTGCTGAAGCTCTTTGGTTACTTGCTGATCCTGATGGATACAAGAATAAACTAAGAGAAGGTGCAGAGAAAAGCGCAATTGAAAAAACTGTACGTCAGTTAAAAACTGAAGAAGCTACTAAAATTGCTTCTTCTACAAGTAATGAAGAAGATGATAATCGTGCTACACGTGAACCATCTAGAACACTAAACAGACCCAAAAAGAACTTCTTTGGAAGGTAAATATATAATTAATTAACAAACAAAAACAAATCACAAATGGCAACTCCAGTATTAAACAATGGTATATTCCTTCGTGATACGCAGTACAATGCGTCTTCTCACGTGGATTCATACCACCTTGTAAACATGCTAAAAGATGCTGAACCTATGGATTTAGGTCCAGTAGACATTTGGGCTATGACTCAAAAGGTTGAAATGCCTCTTTATCAAATGTCTTCTTTTGGTGGTAAAAACGTTATCAACGTTGACAACGTTAGAGGAGAGTACAAGTGGCAAACACCTGTAGCTCAAGATCTAGCTTATGTTATCGAAGATATTGAACCTCTTAACACACGCAAAGGTATTGATGGTACTACCTTCAAAATCAAAATTAACAAGCGTGAATTTGGTCATGGTGATATCATCACTTATGACAAGTACAATGGTGTTGAACTTTATGTAGTTCCAGAAGAAGATATCCTTCCTATTGGAGATGGATTCATCTACACTGTACAACTTGTAAACAACGACAATTACAAGTACTTGGATAATAAGTATTTGACTAATGGTACACGTTTCTTCCGTAAAGGTTCTGCTCGTGGAGAATATGGAGAGCGTTTCTCTGATATTCAAACTAAATCAGGATTCCGTGAATTCTACAACTATGTAGGAGGTGCAGAAGCTCACGTTCATTACTCTATCTCTTCTCGTGCAGATATGATGATTAAAGGAGGTATGAATGCTGATGGTACAGTTCCTGTAACTGAAATCTGGCGTAACTTTGACAAATCTATGGACCCATCAATCTCTAACATTGAGGATATGGTTGCTAAGATGGGTAAAGACTACGTTAAGCGTGCTATTGGTAATGGAGACTTGTCTCGTACATTCCTTACTTCAATGGAAGCAGCTCACTTGACTAAAATTGCTACAGATATTGAAACTTACTTGATGTGGGGTCATGGAGGTAGATTACGTCAAGATGGTCCAGATGATCTACGTTTATCTGTGGGTCTATGGAAACAGTTGGATAGTTCTTACAAACGAGTATACAACAAATCTAGTTTCTCACTTGAGTTGTTCCGTTCTGAGCTTTATAACTTCTATGCAGGTCGTGTAGAATTTCAAGGCCCAGATCCTAAACGTCAACTTATTGTACAAACAGGTATGGGAGGTATGCGTATGGTTAATGAGGCTATCAAACGTGAAGTTGCAGCTTCTAACTTGAACATCCTTGCTGCTGATATTGGTGCAATCACTAATAAAGGTATGGATCTAGGATTTGGATTTGCATACACAAGCTATGTTATTCCTTTCCTTGCTAACGTTAAGTTTGTACTTAACCCAGCATTTGATAACATCCATACTAATGATATTGAGAACCCAATTATCGATGGTAATCCATTGTCTTCTTACTCATTCATTATTTTTGATATCACTGACAATACTAATGACAACATCTACTTGTTGAAATTGTCTTGGGATAATCAATTGAAGTGGTGGTATCAAAATGGTACTATGGATTATATGGGACGTAGTCAAGGATTCCAATCTTCAGGTCAGTTCAATGGTTATCGTGTATACATGACACAGACTATGCCTGCAATCTGGGTTAAGGACCCTACTAAAGTTCTTAAGATTGTTATGAGAAACCCAATCACAGGTGGTTCATTTTAGAGTACCAGTATTTGGATTTCACAAAATTCCTTCTCATATTCGTACTTTAACAATTAAAGTATGGAAAAAAAGAAAAGAATCTATCCGCATAGACCTTATAATGCGGTTGCTAACTTGAGTAAAATCACAGAAGAGCAAAAAGAAAAAGTTAAGGTAATGTATCTGGACGGGTTTCCTCAGACAAAAATTGAGGAAACCCTAAAGATGACAAGAAAAACAATTAGAACAATATTGCAGCAATGTGGGTTATTGAGAGATAAATCCTCTCAATGGAGATTAAGATGGGGAAGTTCTTTGAATGAAAATGTTTTAGATGTATTAACTCCTAATGCATGTTATTGGATAGGTTTTCTTTATGCTGATGGTCATGTAAGAAAAGAAGGTGCAGAATATTCTATTGAAGTTGAAATAGAATTAAAAGACAAACAACATCTTATAAAACTTGCACAATTTTTTGAATGCAATAAAGAACCTAAACAGTACTCTAAAAATTCTTGTACTATTAGATTTTATTCTAAAAGACTTCAAGAAAAATTGAGAGAACTTGGTTTTACACATGATAAAAGCTATACTGCTAAACCACATGATTTATTAAAAGACTCACGAGATTTTTGGAGAGGTGTGGTAGATGGAGATGGTGGTATTTATGATTATAGAGGAAAAGGTTATAATGCTTCAAAACATATTCATCTTTGTGGAACTTTGGCTACAATAGAAGGTTTTATTATGTATTGTTCTGCAAAGTTAGGTGTAAAAGAAAAATCTGCTACACATAACCCTGGAAAAGCTTTATATAGTATATCTTATTATGGTGTTGAAGCAGAACAAATTCTTAACCTACTTTACAAAGATGCAACAGTTTACTTAGATAGAAAATATAATACCTACCTGGGGGTTTGCCAGAAAAATTAATTAATAAACAAAAAACCAACAAAAATGAGTTTAACTATCGTATCTAATGGTCCATCAGCTTCAGGACCTATTTCAATCAAACCCCTTGTTAATCCAGATGCTGATAACATGGGACTTCAATCTTATAACCTAGCATTGTTTCCTGGAACATTTCAAGAAGAACAACTTGCATGTTTAGAAAAGAATGGTATTAAGCGTTATATAACTGGATTAAATGAATTTGCTCCAGAGGTTAAGAATATTAAAGACCCTGAACAAAGAGAAGCTGTAATTAAAGATATTAGAAATACTGTATCTCAACTTGAAAAAGAATTAGCAGCTAATCACATTGATCCTAGTGACGAAGACTTTTGGACAAAGGTTAAGTTGTTAAGACCTGATAACGATGAGTTTTGGTCAAAGATTTCAGTAAGATGTGGTAATGAACCATTATTTTTAAACCCTAAGAATGATCCTTTTGATCTAATCAAATTAAAAGCTATTGAAGCTGGAGGATTTTCTATTGTAGCTAAAAGTTGGGAAGATGCTCAAGCTATGGCTAAACCACCAAAATTCTTTTTGGATAAAACTATTGACAGTGTTGCATCAAGAACTCAAACTAAGAAATTGCGTAACAAAGCACTTAGTGAGCTTGATAAATTATATAATAAAAACATTAGCAAACTTATGTATGTATGTAAGCTTGTTGATGCTCATAGTGCTCAATATCGTAAAACTACACCTATCGATATTATGTATGAAAACATGGATATGTATATCAATGGTGAGGGTATTGAACGCAATGAACTACGTGCAGCTGAAACTTTCTTGAGTGCAGCTTCATTAGATATGGAAACACTTAAGCTTAAAGCCCTTGTAAAAGATGCTAGTTTCTATAAAGTTATTTCTCCACGTGCTGATGGTATGATCTATCATATGCAAACATCAACTATGTTGGGTAGAAACGTATCTGAAGTTGTTGAGTATATCAAAAATCCACTAAATGAAACAATTTTAGTAGATATTTTGAATGCAGTAGAGCCTATGTGGAATGAATAATGTATATTATAGTATAAACTTTTAATAACAACTATTATGGGATCACACAAAAATACACCTGTATTTGCTTCTAAAAAAGCTACAGGACGTGTAGGAGGAACTAATGCTGCTGTTACTGCAGTTAAAAATCCTACTAAATATACTGGTGGTAAGAATGCTATGCCTCGTAAGGGACAAGGAAGATAATTATTATGAGATCTAAAAATCCAGAAGCAAAAGTAAGCCCTAGAACACCTAGGGCTGTTTCTGCTTCTAAGAAGGTAAATCTTTCTAGACCTATGAAGGAAGGAGGTACAACAGATAAAAAGTGGATTCAAAAAGCTGTAAATCCTAAACATAAAGGATATTGCACTCCAATGAGTAAACCTACTTGTACTCCTAAAAGAAAAGCATTAGCTCAGACATTTAAAAAAATGGCTAAGGCTAGAAAAAAAGATTAAAAATTAGAATATTTTAGAAATTATATGTATATTATTAATATACATTAATTAAAATGTTTTATGCCAAAAGATTCTTGTTATCATAGTGTCAAATCTAGATATGCAGTCTTTCCTTCAGCAAGGGCTTCTCAAGCTATTGCCAAATGTCGTAAAGGTAAAGGACAAGTAAGAAAGACTGAGAAAGGTACTGAACTAAAAAGATGGCAAGCAGAGAAATGGCAAGATACAAAATCTGGTAAACCTTGTGGAGCTGGTGGTAAAAATGAATACTGCAGACCTACAAAAAGAGTATCAAAGGATACTCCTAAAACAAAGTATGAACTTACTCCTTCTAAACTAGCTGCTAAGAAAGCTGAGAAGTCTAGAGTAGGTATGGGTAGAAGAGTTAAGAAAGTATAACCATGGCACAGTCAAAGACTAAAAAAGTAACAGTTAATGCTGGTGGTGAAAAACACGTAGTTTATAAAAAGACTACAAAAAAAGGTGAGGGAAAGGTTGGTCATATAATGGTCAATCACCCTACTAAAGATAAAGGTCAGTGGGATACAATAGATCTTACTGCAAAGGGTAAAGCAAAAACAATTAAACAGGGTGTAGCAGCAACTAAGAAGTGGCACAAAGATAACCCTGATTATAAATATAAAGGTAAAGGAAATGGCAAAGACACCAGCTTGGACAAGAAAAGAAGGTAAGAATCCCACAGGGGGTCTTAATGCTAAAGGTGTTGCTTCTTATAGAAAAGCAAACCCTGGCAGTAAACTTAAGATGGCTGTTACCACTAAACCTTCTAAACTAGATCCTGATAGCAAGGATGCTAAAAGACGTAAAAGCTTTTGTGCTAGGTCTGCGGGGCAAATGGCTAAGTTTCCAAAAGCAGCTAAGGATCCAAACAGCAGATTAAGATTAGCAAGAAAAAAATGGAATTGTTGATATGCCATCAAAGAAAATAGAATATAATTGTACACATTGTAATACTCTGTTCATAAGAGGTAAATATGACATTGAAAGAACTTTAAAAAAGAATAATACTGTCTTTTGTAGTATATCATGTTCAAAAGAATATAGTAATAAAATACAACTAGAAAAAGGTTTTTCAGAAAACAAAGTATGTAAAAAGTGTAATATAGAAAAACCAAGAACAAATGAATATTTTACAGCACATAAAAAAACACTAGATAGTTTAGACAGTTGGTGCAAAACTTGCAGAAGTAATTATAGAAATGAATTTAGAAGAGGTCTTTACAGAGAAATGATTACTGATGAAGATTTAATAGAATTACTGAAAACAGAAAGCTGTACTATATGCGGATCTAAACAAAAATTGGTAGTTGATCATTGTCATACCAATAATATTGTAAGAGGTATGCTTTGTAATAATTGTAATATGGGGATCGGTCATTTTAAAGATGATCCTTTTTTATTAGAGTTTGCAAGGATTTATTTACTATATTATAATGAAGAGTCTGCTGAAGCAGATGAGTATTTAAGAAAATGGAACTGTTAATTTTATTTATATAATCATGAACAAAGTAATTAAAAAAGCTGTAGCTAAAACACCTGTTAAAAAGACAGTAGCTAAAAAAGCTGTGATGAAAAAAGGTGGTACAAAAAAACCACTACGTAAAGCTCAAACAGGTACTACAGTTAAGACTCCTTTTCAAGAATATTTAACCATTCCTGGAACAAGTCCAAAAGATACTCTTCCTACAATAGCTAATTTAGAAAAAACAAGAACTAATCCTACCTTGAAAAAGGCAAATGAGCTTACTTATGGTCAAGATACAGAAGAAAATTATTATAGAAGAAATGTTAGTAGTCCTGGATATGAAAATGTAAAAAATAAAGATATACCATATCAAAATTGGGCAAAAGATAATAGAGGTTCACATAGAGGTTATTCAGATCCTAATAACCCTTATAGAAAGTCTTTTTCTGCTGAAGTAGCTGCTAAAAAAGCAGCAGCAAGTGCTGCTAAAAAACACCAGCTAAAGCTCCAGCTAAACCAGTAAGAAAAAATGGAGGTAGTATAAAAGTTAAAAAGAAATAGTCATGAAAAAAATGGGATGTGCTCAATGTGGTGGAACCATGAAAAAAGGGGGTACTGCTAAAAAACCTAAACTAGGTTCAGGTGAAAGATTTAAAGCACTTTCATCTAAGATTCAGAAAGCTGGTAAATCAAAAGACGCAGCTGATGCTATTGCTGCAGCTATTGGTCGTAAAAAATATGGTAAAGCTAAATTTCAAAAGCTAGCCGCAAAAGGTAAATAATGGATAATGTAACTATACAATTAAAAATTAAGCAACGATTGAATAAGTTGGCAAGTCAAGATTATGACAATCTTGAATGCTGGCATATTGTTGAAGCTTTTAATAAAGGTATGGTTAACTGGTGTCGTAGAAATTTACATGGCAACAATCTATATAAAACAGGTGACGAAGGGTCTAAAAGACGTATTGATGATTTGCAAATACTATTGTCTGAAACACCTATTAATCTTGTTAAGAAAGATTTATACTATGAATATCCCAACTTACCTACAGATTATTTTGAGTGGAAACGTATAAGTGCCTATTCAACAACTCATTGCTGTGGTAAAAGACGTATGGTTATTTATTTAGCAGAAGAAGCTAACGTAGATACGTTATTAAGAGATCAATATAAAAGACCATCTTATGAATGGGGTGAGACATTTTGTACATTACGAGATAACTCTTTAAAGATCTATACTAATAATGAGTTTGAGGTACCTACAGCTACATTAACATACTACAGACAACCTAGACGCATACAAATTTTAAACTGTGTAGATCCTTATACAAATCAAATATCTACTGTAAATGTAGAATGTGAGTTTAAAGATGACTTGGTTGAATTATTTATTGATGAAGCTGCTAAGATTCTTGCAGGAGATATTGAATCAGTAAACCAGGTTACTATACAAGATAATTCAGTTGAAAACAATAACTAATGGAAAGTAATAAAAGAATACTAAGAAGACCAGATGCATCTGATAAGCCTAAAACAACTATGAATGTTGCAGCTACTCCACAACCTAAAGTTGATAATGGTGTTGGTGGTAGCTCATTAGATAACATGGTTGGTACTTGTGCAATGGAGTTAATGAATGCTAGAAATAGTTTTCATAAGTTACATCTTAAAGTAACAGGTGAAGGATCATATGCTGCTCACAAAGCATTGAACGAGTTATATGATGCTATTCCTGATTTTGCAGATACTCTTATTGAAGGTTATCAAGGAGCTACTGAAAAAATTATAGCTTGTAAAGATGTACCTTGCAGATCATTGGATACAGTAGCTGATGCAGTTGCATATCTTAGAGATATTTATGCTATGATAAATAAACTACAAGGCATGCTTCCTTATTCAGAAATTGTAAATAATCTGGACTTAGTTAAGGATGCTATTAATTCAGCTAAGTATAAATTATTATTTTTGAAATAAATTTGTTTTATAATACAAAATGTATTATATTATATATGTATATATTTATTTAATAACAAAAACAAAACAAAATGGCTTATTTTAATCATGCGTTTCAGAAGACTTTCCTAGCAACAGGAAATTCTTATGATTCAGACACATTAGTAGATCCAGTAACAGGAGGTAGTTATACTATTTCTTCTGATTATGGATATTTGACTACTTCAGCTGTACCTACGTACATGTTGAATGTAATGTCTCAAGGACAAAAAACTTTCCCTTATTCTTCTCCAACTGACTTGTCAACTTGGACTAGTGGATATGTAGGAATTTTTGATCCTAAGACTAACTTGTCTATTACTCCAGAACAATGTTGTAATATTTACATTGCAGGATCTGCAATTTACAATAACGACAAGATTGGTCCTTTCCATGGTGGTTATACTGAGACTAACAAGTCTAAGATGATCAACCCTAAATACGTACAAAACTTCTACCGTGTAGATCCTTGTACTCCTCAAAACATGGTGTTGCACGTAGGTTCTACTTACTGGACAGCAGGAGGTGGTGTAACTAGTGTTGACACTTTAGTTGCTGGTACAGGATATGCAAATGGTACTTATACAGTTACTGTAACAGGTGGTACAGGAACAGGAGCAATATTAGAAATTGTTGTTACTGGTGGTACAGTAGATTCAGCTACTGTAATTAATCCTGGTAAAGGTTATACATTAAACGATACTCTTACTTTAGTAGGTGGTAACAATGATGCTACTGTTGATGTAGCAACTGTAACAATTGCTAATGTAGATTCTTTGACAGGATCAGGAGGTGCTTCTTGTTGTCATGAATTCTTGTGTGGTGAGACTTACTACCTACGTGTAGATATCAAAGGTTCTCCAGCACTTCGTTTCTTGAACCACAATGCATACTACAATGCTGAGGCTTACACAGGATGTTGTCCTGCAAATAGCATTGCTCCAACTCCAGTAGATTCTACTGAAGTAATGATTTTGTGGGCTAATGCATTATTGCGTTACAAATTAGTATCTCCTTTCATTCAAATTGTTATTCAAGATCAACAAGGAGTTTTATGGTATGAGCCAGGAACTTCTGCTGCTGAGCTTGCAGCTTTGGGTGGTGATACTTGGGATAACTATGTATCTCCTGGATATATTAGTGGAGCTTGTGCAGGTATGATCTTTAATGGTGCTTATGTAGATACTAAGTTTGGAGATTGTACATTCCAAGTAACTGACTTCTATGAGAAACAACCAGTACAAATCTACGCTTCTGAAGTAGACTTGAATGGTGATCCTTGTGAGTTTACAGGATTGTGTGTAGTTGCTGAATGTCGTGGTACTCAAGCACAAGGTTTAGGTGAGCAAGTTTTACGTGATTTGATTCTTTCTGAGTCTTACCGTCAAAATTTCTTGTCTAGCAACGATCTACGTATTCGTGAAATTACTCAAGGTAATCAATTGATTTCTGCAATTAACCGTAATGCGTTGTATACTAAATACTACTTGTTGCATAGCGTTCCACGTTTCAACAACCCAACAGGAGTATTTGATAATGATCGTTACTTGTTGCAAGTTCTTTCATTGAATCCATTGACTCAATTTGAAACAGATGTTAATACTTGGTTAGAAGACTGTAATAACCCATGTGCTAATACAGATCCTTTTGAGTGTGTTACTGAATGTTCTGCTATTGATTTTCCAGCTAGAGTAGCTGCTCCAACAGGTAACTATTAATTAATAGATCAATAATTCAAAAACTTAAAAAAGGGAGAGTGGGAGTTAATCTCTCCTTTCCCTTTTTTTTATTTTATATTCTTATGGCAAGTCATAAATTAAGTTTAGAAGTTCCTGATGTTTTGAACTCTTGTATTATTAAAGTATTTGATACTAGTGTTTATGCAACAGGCATTCCTGTGGTATGTCCTACTCTTGACATTACTGTACCAGGTTTTAACTATGCATCTCAAATCAGTGTAACAGCAGGATTTAATCTTACATTGACTGCATGTGATTTAGGACTACAGTCTACAGGATGTGATACATCAGAATACGCTAATTTACCAGATGGTATTTATGTAATTAAGTATAGCGTATCACCTAATGAATTTGTATATGTAGAATATAATCATATGAGAATATCTCAAGCATTAAATAAGTATTATAACATCTTATGTTCGCTTGATGTTTCAGATTGCGAACCATCTTCTAAAGTTGAAGCTAAATTAAATCAACTTAGAAAAATTAAAATGTATCTTGAATCAGCTGTGGCTAAAGTAGAATACTGCCATGAACCTGATAAAGGTATGCGCATATATAAATATGCAGTAAAATTGCTTAATAAAATGGATTGTACAAATTGTTAAAACATTACTTATGGCTACGTGTCCTAATTGTAAAGCTAAAATGTCATGTGGGTGTCAAAAAAGAACAGCACCTGATGGTAAAATTGGTTGCTCACTTTGCATTGCAACTTTGAGTAAACAAAGTAAACAAGCTATGAAACAAACAACACAAGCAAATAATTCTCAAAATACTAGATGGGAAGCTATTGCAGCAAAGTTTAAAAAATAAATTCTCATGGTTTTTTATCAATATATACCTTGTCCTGGTTCAAGTGGTACAGCTTTTACGAGTAATACTAATGGATCTACTAATTTAAGTGGGGATTATATTATTTTTTCAAACTTATATCCAGGTGAGTGTTATAGTGTATCCTTAATAAATGTATTACCTACTCCAAGTAATCCTGATCCTGAACCAGATATAGTAATTAATTGGAATACTGAACCTTATAGTACATATATTTCGTGCACAGATTGTATAGAAAGTCAAGAAGTTGTTTATCCATGCCTATGTAGTAGAGCAACTAATCTTACATCTAATGCAATAACTTTTCAATATATCAATTGTCAAGGAAAAACCAATAATTACCCACCACTTGACCCAGGTGAGACAGGACCTAAGATATGTGTTAGAGAATGGCTAGGTACACATCCTAAAGATACATTTGAATATTTTGGAGATTGTGTAGATGAAGAATGCCCACCACTTTACTTACTTGCTGATTGCTCTAATCCAGAAAACACATTTTGTACAAATACTAATTTAAGTGCGTTTGTAAATAATGGTTCAAGTATTATATTAGTAGGTGAAGCATATGCTAATACATGTTGGACAGTAAGTTTTGCTGAAAATTGTGATAATCCTGTATCAGTTATTGTTCAGTATTATTATAAGAACTGTGAAAATTGTTTAGAGCAATTTGTTCAAAACTATAGACTATTAAATTGTGAAGATCAATCAGTAATATATACTACAACAGACTTATCACAATACGTTGGTTCTGTTATCACTCTTGAAGAGTATGTAGGTTCTTGTTGGTCTGTGGAAATTATTGAAAGTCCAATTCCTGGAAATATTCCAGTAACTCCAATATTAGAATATAGTACTTGTCAAGACTGTACTACACCTCAGTATTTACTTGAAGACTGTAATGTAGAAGATCCTGAACCAAATATTATTACAAATGTAGATTTATCAGCATATGTAGGACAAGTGGTTACATTACTTAATTGTCCAGATATTTGTTGGACAGTTAGTGAATCTCCAGAGATTATTACAAATCCTCAACTTGTACATGTAACAGCAAGTCATATAGACTGTAAAGAATGTATTCAACCTGCTCCTGAACCTGTACGTCCAGTATATAAGTTTAAAAGTATTACACCAGGTTATGATACTCCAGGATGTTCACCTGAAAAATTTGAAAAGATAGTTTGTGATTTTTCAGAAGCTATGTATCGACAAATTATGGTTGATGCTTATGGTATTACACCTTGCTGTGGAGAAGATGACATAAAGTATGAAATTAAGTATGAATTGATTAAGCTTAAAGCTATTCAAGACCCAGATTATAATTGTCTAAAATCTCCATCTTGTGAATGTACAACATCTACTTATGGACTTACACCATGTGAACCAACGGTTTGTCATAACTATGTTATATCTGTAAGATCATTAAGTGGAACTACATTTGTGTATAATAATTGTAATAACGTAAGTACAACAATTACTATACCTGCAAGTGATGTTATTAATACATATACAATATGTACTGCATCAGGTCAAACATTTACACCTCCAACAGGAGCTGATATCTTTGATGTAGTAGAAACTACAACAGTATGCATATCTAGTTAGGAATATTAAATAAAAATAGTTATATTATAATATGAAGCCAACGAACTTAAATAAGGAAACTTGCAACCCAATTTCATCAAATTGTGTAGTATGGCAAGGACCAGATATTCCTTGTATTAAATTATGTAAAGGAGATACTGTATCTGATGTAGTTGCTAAATTAGCAACAGAACTATGTACTGTTTTAGATATTATTGATGTTACAAATTATGATCTAACTTGTTTTAATATTACAGCTTGTGGTCCTCAAAACTTTCAACAATTAATTCAGTTTATCATAGATCAAATTTGTGAACTGCAAAACTTACCTTCTGATAATACAACAAAATCCAGTTGTCCTGATTGTTTAGTAACAGTTAATCAAGATTGTTTTTCTGAACTAGGTCAAGTTGCACAACTTATAGATTATGTTGTTGCTATTGCTACTAAAGTATGCGGTCTTGTATTACAAATTGCTACTATTCAATCTGCAATTGTTGATCTAGATGATCGCGTTACTGTATTAGAAAGTTATTTTCCATTACCAACACCTGTAGAGCCTAATGTAACACCTGACTGTGTTTTACCTTCAGTTCCTACACCTGTAAGTACTGTGTTAACTGCTTTAGAAGCAGAGTACTGTCAACTAGTAGGAGCTACAGGTTCTGCTACTGATATCATTAATGCATACCTTGCTCAGTGTGTAGCTAACAATGATCCACGTTTTGATGGTGGAGGAGACATGGATACTATTCCTGGTTGGTTCTCTGTAGTAACAAATATTGCAGAGTCAATTACTAATCTTTGGTTAACTGTATGTGACTTAAGATCAGGTATTAGCACAGTCTCAATTACTCCAACAGATACCCAAACTATTGATATAACTGTAACAGGTGGTCCTGCATTTAATGTTCAAGCAAGTATTGTAGATACAGGTTGGGTTGACTTAAATGGATTTGCGTACTATACAGGTTCTATGGCTTCAGAAAGACCACAGTGTCGTAGAATTGGAAATGTAATTCACTTTAGAGGAAATGTAGTTGTTCCTTTAAGTTCTGATGGTGGACCAACACTTATTCCTCTTGCATCTTCTGGTACATATAATACTCAATGGTTTAAAGCACCATATACTGGTTCAGGAGGAGTATTTCTTAATACTTTAGGAAGTATTACTTTCAACTATGATGGTGTTAGTACGTCAAGTGTTATTCCTTCTTCAGTATGGAATCCTCCAGCACCTCCAACAGTATTTGATAATACGTATAGTACAGGAGTAATTATTTCTACTCGTCAACTACAGACAGTACTAGGAAGTAATGGTACTTCATTATCTGCAGCAATAGGGGTATTCATTGATACTAATGGACAATTAGTTGTTCAGACACTAAAAGACCTTGAGCAAAATCTAGGACTTGTAAATTATCAGGCATCTTCCCCACTACGATTTATTACTAGTAATGTAAGATCAGGTGATTATCTTCCTGATTATGCAGCTGCAGGTACTGATATTCAAAATGCTCCAAGTAATGCCAACTTTAATCTTGTATCTGATACATACAATGTAACTTATCCTTTCAGTTTAGATGGTGCATTAGAAACTGACCTTGGTGGATTTGGATTTAGAATAGATGGTTTAATGGCTTATATAGCACCTTAATATTTAAAGAAATGACAAATTTAAACGACGGATGTAAAAATAAACCTTGTGGATGTGAGGATACACCACTAACTAGTGCTGCTCCATGTAATCCTGTAGGTTGTCCAGAACCATATCCTTGTAGTGAAGTAATTGATGCTCAATGTGTAATTTATACTGGAGAAGATATTACTTGTAATGATGATGTAGTAGTTTCTCAAGACATGACAGTTGCAGAAGCTATTCAAGCAATGACTGATTATTTTTGTAATAGTTCTGATGTAATTACAGCAAATATATTGTGTGGACAAGATATTGTTGTGCCTGCAGATACTACGTTACCTGAAGCTATTGAGTTAGTAGTTGATTATTTTTGTACAGGTTCTAATGATACTGGATGGGTTGATCTACAAGGTTTTGCTTTTTATCAAGGAGCAATGGCTACTCAAAGACCTCAAGTAAGACGTATTGGAAAACAAGTACATTTTAGAGGTAATCTATATGTACCACTAACAGATGGCTCAACAGTAATTAACTTAACAGCACCAACTACATATGACTCAGTTAATAGAAAAACTCCATTCTTTGGAGCAGGTGGTGTTATTGTAGATACTGATAAAAACATGTACTTCAATAGTACAGGATCAGCTGCATCAACTGTTATACCAACATCTGTACTTGATGCTGGAACAATGTTAGATGGTGACTATAAGCTTACAAGAGAAGTAGCTTCAAGAAGAATAGTTGTAGAATCATCTGGTCAACCTACTGGTGAAGAAGGATATTTATTATTACATTCATATGTTGAAGTAACAATAGAGTCATTAAAGTATCTTAAATTACGTACATTAGCATCATTAGAATATGATGGAGTTCTTCCTATTGATTATACTGGATCTAGTACTTTAAGAAAGATTACGTCAAGTTTTGCAACCAGAGCTAATGTTATTAATTTTTCTGATTATCTATTTGGTCAGAGTGGAATTAATTCTACAGGACAATCAATTATTACCAGCGGTAGTTTAATTATAGGTTTTGCGTATTATATTAAAACATTTGGAGCAGGAGATGATTTTAGCAATGTTGGTGCAGTAAATAACGCAGGAACAACATTTATTGCTACAGGAAGTATTCCAACCACATGGACTAATGGTACTGAACTTATTGCAACACCTGTAGCAACTCAGTCATTTGGACTATTTTATAAAGATCCTGCACAGCCTACAGAAGAAACTGTATTTCCTATATTTCTAGATGGTTCATATTTGGATGCAGCAGAACCAACTGACATTGGAGGATTCTATATTAGCCTTGACGGATTAACAGCATTTATACAATAGTATCGCAGTTTGTTGGTTTATTCTGTGATTGACAAAGGAACCCTGGGATAAATTTCTCAGGGTTCTCTTATTTATCTATATTTGTTAAAACAGATTATTTTTTGTATATTATTATATAGTATGATGAAAACATTTAAGAAACCAGATTTAAATGCACCAAGATACAGACAAAAGTGCGTGCAGTTATTATCTACAAATCTTTATAAGAAATTCAAAGCCAAATATCCTGAGCACGATATTTCATATAATGATTTTAAAAAGATCATTCATACTTACAACATTAAACTAAGAGAAGCTATTATGGAATACAGAGATGGAGTAGAATTACCAGAAAGCTTAGGATATATATTCATTGGTAGTTGTGCGCCTATCTCAACACGTTTAAATGTTGATTATGGTAAATCAATTAAATATGGAGTTTTAACAACACATAAGAATTGGAATAGTGACAGTAGATTGATGAAAATATTCTATACCAATTACTTAGTAAAGTATAAACTTAAAAACAAAGACATATGGATGCTTGCTCCACATAGAACATTTAAAAGAACAGCATCAAAAGTTTTTGCAGAAGATTATAATAAGTATATTAAGATAGATCCTACAAAAAAAGTATCTGTACTATTTAAAGGAACTTTGACTAAAACTGAATATAGAAAAAAGATAAAAAGTCAGATTACTGAAGGATATAACGAATTTGATATATAAGATGACAACTATTAATGATGCAGTATCAAGGGTAAGGAACATTCTTAAAGGTGTTAAGGAAGACATCTTTATGACTGATAGATTTATTTATAGTGTTATTTTAAAATACGCTAAAATGCTCATTAGACGACAGGATAATGAGATGAAAATCTTTCGTGTACAAAGTTTATTTAAGACTTTACCATGTGTTGAGTTAATTGAAGTAGACAAGGTAGAAGCATGTTGTGAAGGAATTAAATCTGGATGTACAATAATGCGTACTAAATATCCTATTCCTGAAGTATTAGATGGAGCATATGGACCTATTATCAGAACTGTATCATCAGTTGATGGTTCTATACTTGTATATAAAACTTATCCTACAGCATATGTACGTTTAACACATAGTTCTGGATATAAGTTTAATAAAAACAAATACTACTGGTTCTTAAATGGTTACCTATACTTACCTAATGTTAGTTGGGAAGCAGTCAGTGTAACAGCATTATTTGAAGAAAATATCAGTGTATATACTTGCTCTACTGAAGATGATTGTTCTCTTGCACAAGATAGACAAATTCCTGTGCCAGAATACTTATTTGCAGAAATAGAACAATATGCATTAAAAGAAATCCTTACAACAGGTCAGATCCCTGCTGATAGCAATGATGATTCACAAAACGTATTAAGATAATGAGCTTTAACTATACATTGAATTATCGCACATTTGATGAGCTCATTGCTGATGTTGCAATGGACTTTGAAAAGTACGATATAGAAAATATGATTCTTCCTCAAACTTTAATCAAAGTTGCTCGTAAAGTAAACTATGATTTAGGGTTGAGAATATATCAAACTAAAGAAGCTGTATTAGACGTTAGTAAAGGGTATGCTAAATTGCCTGATGACTTCTATGTATTCAACTTTGGTCTATTGTGTGGTGAATATGACGAAAAGGTTCTATTACCACAAGGAACACATGTTGAAGAAAGACTTCTAACTCCAGAGTACAAATGGCAACCTGATACAATTAATACTTGTGCTGATCAAGTTGCTACACCTAAATGTAATACATGTAACGCATCTACTGATGCATGTAATTGTACAGTACCTACACCATGTATACAATTAGATTGTAAAGGAAATGAGTATACATTGGTTCAAACATTATCTTATGCAACTAGAACCTATAAGTTCTTAAGACCAATTAAGATGTTGGCTAACCCTAGAACTATAGATTGTGATTGTCCTAACTTATATTGGGAAAGCCCTTACTCTGCGTGGATAAAAGATGACAAAGAGTATATCTATACTAACTTTCAAGATGGTAGATTATACATAAACTATCAAGGTAATTTGCAAGATGAAAATGGTAACCTTCTTGTACCTGATCATGAAAAGCTAAATGAATACTACGAGTATGCTCTAAAGAAAAGAATACTTGAGAATTTAGTTATGAATGGAGAAATAGTTAATCAATTACAAATTCAACTAATCGAAGATAATTATAGAAGAGCACGTAACGATGCTAAATCTATAGTTAATACACCTAATTTTGCTGAACTTAAAAAGCTTTATGAGGCTAATAGAAAAGCGATGTATTACAAATACTACGATATGTTCAGAAGTTATCCAGGTCCATTTGGATCATATAGAAACGTATAATTGTATTTAATATGGCTAAGAGTAGAAGAGGTGCTAACCAAAATACTAGTGGTGTTGATTCTCAAGGTTTTACTAAAAGCCTTGTAGAGGATGTAAACAATTACCTGATAGATGATAACTCATGGACTCAGGCTAGAAATGCTATAAACAGTTCTAAGACTGGAGATATTGGTTCTATAGGTAATGAACCTTCTAATAAATTCTGTGTTGCTATTACTACAGATACTGGATTACCATTGACTATTATTGGTGCTGTACACATTAAGGCTGATACTTACGTGATATTTAGTACTGATGATAGTAACAATCAAGTAGGGTTGTTTAAGGAAGAATCCTGCGAGTATATAAAACTCTTTGAGGGAGCATGCTTAAATTTCAAAAGAGCTCATCTTATATCTGGTGTATCTAAGCAGAACTATAGATGTGAGTTTGATGTATATTGGTCAGATGGTTTTAATCCTGATAGGTATGTTGGTATTGATGTAGATAATCCTTCTAATAACGAGTATACTAATCAGGACTCTCCTATACCATGGTTACAAGAATGTGTTACTGATACACAAGGATGTACTACCTGTACTAATATCAATCAGATTAATTGTGAGGCATTACGTTTAGAGACATTAATGAAACAACCATGTATTAGAGTAGAGCGTGGTTTTACAGGTGGTCTTGTACCTAATGGTTCATACTATGCAGTTATTGCATATACAGTAGAGGAACAAAAGGTAACTGATTACTTTATGCCTTCTAATGTACAACCTTTATTCATACATAGGAATACAGCATCATCTTTAGATATTATTATTGATGATATTGACGATGTACGTTTTGAACAATTTGAATTAGTACTTGTACAATTCTATAATCAACAAACTGTAGCTTCTAAAGTAGGTGTATATAGTACACGACAAAGAAAGATTTCTATCGATGGTATAGATACTACATGGACTCAAATATCATTAAATAATATTCCTCTTAGAACATCTATTGCAGATAAGTCAGATGGTATCTACGAAGCAGGTCCTTATTTGTTACGTGTTGGACCTACAGATAAATTTGATTTTAATTATCAGCCATTAGCTAATCAAATAGTTACTAAGTGGGTTAATGTTGAATACCCAGAAGAATACTATAGAGATGGTGGTAATAATGTAGGATACTTACGGGATGAAGTATACTCCTTCTTTATCAGATGGATATACAATACAGGAGATAAATCTGTATCTTATCATATTCCAGGTAGACCAGCTACTCCATCAGATCTTGCATATATATCATTACCATGTGATATCAATAATTCAGAGCCTGAAACAGATGCAGGTATTCCATTAGCTGATGTACGTGTATGGCAAGTAAGAAACACTGCTGCAGTTACAAACTCAGCACCTCCAACAAGTGGAGGTATAGGAACTCTTCCTGATGGAGGAGTTGTTATTTCTGAGGGGTACATGAGCTATTGGGAATCTACTGAACTTTATGATGATAACTCTCCAGAAGTATGGAATTCATCATCACATTGTTGGTCTACATTAACTCCTTGGGTTACTCCATGTCCTGGAGTACCTACTCCTCCAATGCCTTATGTAGGTTTACCTACTACCTATGAGCAATATGACTTATGTGGTGTACCTATTAGACACCATAAGTTTCCTGATAATGCTACTGATGGTAACTTGAATTACATGTATACTAACCACTACAGACCTGGTGGAGGATTCATTAGAGTCATGGGGGTTAAGTTTGAAAATGTTAGACCACCTGTAGATAATGATGGAGTACCTATTGCTAATATTGTAGGTTATGAAATCTTACGTGGTTCACGTTCAGGTAATGAGACTATTATTGCTAAAGGTATGATTAATAACATGTTTGAGTATGACATTGATGGAGACAATGACTCAAACGTAAACTTAATTACACCACGTACAGGTCTTTATCCTAACTATCCTTATAATGATTTAAATCCTGATCCATTTATTTCTAAGAATCCTGTTTCTTTTGAACCTCTAACTGGTAACTCAGGTCCTTCCTATAACGATAGCAATTATGCAGGGTATGAGCCTAATAATCGTGTAAGCAGAAATAACTTTACTTTTCATTCACCTGATACTCAATTTTATGACCCATATCTTTCTGCTACAGAATTGAAACTATATGGGGAAATGCGTGGTACTGTAGAAGGAGCTTTTGATGTTCCAGATAAGCATCCTGAACATAAGTTAGTTACTGATGTAGCTTTCTTGTCTTCTATACTTATTGGTGTAGGTATTGCCACTCTTTCTATGACTGATAAGAAATCTAAAGAAAATCATTCTTATTATGCTTTAAATACAGGTGGAGTATGGACTCCTGCAGGGGGTACTCAACCTAGTCCTATACCAGGTGCAACAGGATCAGCATATTCAGCTTATGCTGCAGGAGTAGGTTCAGGTTTATCAGGTCTTCAAAATACATTAGATAGTTTAAATCAAGCTTTATTAGTAACTACAGGTCCAGCAGCAGTAGCTATACAAGCTTCTATACAAGCTACTGAAGCAGCGATAGAAGCAATACAATCAGGTATTTATTTGATTCCAGGTTCTGTAGGTCCTAAAACTGTAGATCTTATAACTACTACAGCATCTTCTGCTTTACCAACAGTTTTACAAACGTTGAATAAACCAATCATGTTCTATAACTACATGGTTGATGCAATTGATTCTACTTTAAGATTATTAAAGGCAGCTAATAAATATCAGCAGTATGCTCTTCAGTATAATTCACATTGTCAGTATACATCATTTATTGCACCATCATGTCCAGGTAGTTCTACTGTAGCTACTAAACGTACTGTAATGAGAGAGTCTAGATATCTTGAACCATACATTCAAGATTGGACAAGTACTCCTGATATAACCAATCAGACATATAGAATCAATAACTTATTTAGATCTCGTTCAGTTGCTATTCAAACTAAACGTAATGTGATAGATCCAGTAGGAGATAATTCAAGAAGAACTGTAGGTTCTGCTCCAATGGGTTATGCATTTGTTACAGATAATTTTAAAAATCCTACAACTCCATTTACAACTCAGGCATCATCTCACTATGTAGGGTTGAAACAACGTTTTAGAAATCAATACGGTAAAATAGAATCAATCATTCAGGTTCCTGTATCTACATGTTCTACTAGCGTTGATGTATCTCAAACAGGTATACTATTTAATGGTGATACTTATGTAGGTAGATACACAGAAAAGAATACTATGTTCTTTTTCTACAACTGGTTATTTAATCAACCTGATGGTTCTCCATATAATTATCGATTAAATAAGATGCTACCTCATACAGCATTTTGGATGAACACTGAAGATTTTGATTGGTCAGATTTTATTCAAAGTATAGGTAATGCATTTGGATCAGGAAGTATTCAATCTTTCTTTCAAAATATTGTTACTCCATCTGACATGGCATGTTTAGATAGAGCACCTTCAATTGCAAGTTTCTTGACATCTCCTACAGGAGTATTTGTTATTAAACGTGCATTCATGTATTTGTTTAATTCTGGAGTAAGAGATTTCTATGTAGAATCATCTATTAACGTAAGCTTGCGTGATTGGGGAGAAGAAGATTTCCAAAGATTTTATGATCCGTATGAGTATACAGATCTTAAAGCTCTATTTAGTACAGAGATTATTAAGTCTGGTAACTACTTTAAATATGATTTTAGTTTAAGTGTAAATAGATTATTCAATAATCTTATTCCTTGGGGTAATACACATAGACAAGATTATAATCCAAATATATCTGAGTCGTGCTATGTTTATAGACCTAACAGAGTTCTTTACTCATTACCTCAAACTCTTGAAAGTAGAAAAGATTTTTGGAGAATATTCTTACCTCTTAACTATAGAGACTTTAGAAGTAAAGTAGTTTCTATTAAGAATATAAATCTTAATGGAGCCCTTATCTTATTTGAGGATGAATCTCCTATGCAGTTCTTAGGATCTGAAAATCTAACACTTGAACAAGGTACTCGTGTAACTATTGGAGATGGTGGTTTATTTAATCAACCTCTACAATACTTAGATAATTCTGATAGACCATATGGATATGGATCTTGTCAGAATAGATTATCTATTGTATCAACTCCAGTAGGTATATTCTACATATCTCAAAATCAAGGTAAGATATTTGCTATTGGAGGTAAAGGTATTCAAGAGCTCTCATTACCTGGTAATCTTAAGTGGTGGTTTGCTCAGTTCTTACCATATGTATTAACTGACGATTTTCCAAATTTTGAACTTACTGATAATCCTGTAATAGGTATAGGTTGTCAAGCTGTTTATGATAACGAAAATATGTTAATGTATTTTTGTAAAAAGGATTATAAACTTAGAAAAGATATTCCATATACATTAACATATTTAGATACTAATAGATTTAGAGTAAATGAAACGCGTCAAATTATAGAACTGGGTGACCCACTATTCTTTGAAGATGCATCATGGACAGTAAGCTATGATCCAAAAATTGGACAATTTATTTCTTATCACGATTGGCATCCTACTTATTTACTAGCAGCTAAGAATACTTTCTTATCAGTAATGGGTAATTCTATATGGTTGCATAATTATCTATGTGATTCATACTGTAACTATTATGGTGTAGATTATCCATTTGAGGTTGAGTTCTTATCTAATACAGTTCAAGAAATGACAACTATGCGTAGCGTAGAATATCAACTTGAATGTTATAAGTATGCAGATAACTGCTATGATAGATATCATGAACTTGATTTTAACTTTGATGAGGCAATTATTTACAACTCAGAACAGTGTTCAGGATTATTAAGATTAAACATTATTCCTAAAAATAACCCAACACTTTTAGTACAGTATCCTATTATTAATCCTAACTCTATAGATATTTTATATTCTAAAGAAGAAAATAAGTATAGATTTAATCAGTTCTGGGATATTACTAAGAATCGTGGGGAATTTCCTATTGGATCAACATATCCACCTACTGGACCATTGATTCCAGGAACTACTATATTAGCTGGTCCACATGCTGAAGAAGTTATATTTAACACTGCAGCTAATGGTTATGTCAAAGTTCTTAATCCTAATAATTTAGATTATAATAAGTATCCTACTGAACATAAGAAGTTTAGACACTATCGTAATTCTATATTCTTAAGAAGAAGAGTTTCTGGAAATGTTAAAATGTTATTTAACATTGCAAATATTAAAAATCTTAATTCACCGCGATAATGTATAATAAGTCCCAATTATCTAAAGATGAAAGGTTAGCTAAAGAACCTAAGAAATTAGCAAAACCTAAAGATGTAGACTATGTATCAAAGATGGGTTATAGAGATGATTCACCTTTTAATACACGTCCATATATAGATATTAATACACCCAATGGGCTTATTGATATGTCTAATACAGGTATTCCATTATTAGCTAATGGTCAATACTTACCTCCTTATTCTGGAATGCATCAGTTTGATACAGATGTAGTAAGAGAAATTCCATTAGCTGAAGAAGGAGGTACTATTATGGAACTTACTGATGATGAGATTAAGATGTATAGAGATGCAGGATATGTAGTTGATTTAACTCCTTATCCATCTAGACATAATCCAGCTAATGCTTTTCCTGTAACTGATCCTAGATCTATGCAAGATGGAGGCACATCTGTTGTTACTCCTCCATCAGCTGCGCCAGTAAAAGATGAAATTAAACCAGTATATACTAATCCTGTATATGCAGATGTAATTAAATGGCTTGATGAACACCCAATGTATATAGATGATAAAGGTACCCAATTAAACATTTCAAAATATGAACAAATAGATACTCAAAATATGTATCCTAAAATTTCTGGTAAACTATTATATATACCAAGAGCAGGATACTTTAATGAAGATCAGTACAAACTTGTACAAGAGTTTCCTGTAGAAGGACAGGACCCAATTAGAATCTATGAGGTTTTAGGAAATGCTGGTAATAAAAAGTACATTGTTGATAATAAAGATTTTAACAAAGAATTTTTTAGTATATACCAACCAAGTCAAGGAAGAACTAGAGAAATTTTTCCTGTTTATAATAGACGCTTTTATTCTGGGACTGGATATCAACCAGGAGGTAATGTACAATTTCAAGATGGTGGTCAATTATATCAACTTAGTGGTAGTCCTGCAGTATATAGAAAAGTGGGTGATAAGTGGGAAGTTGACTGGAACAGATCAGGAAATTTCCAACCTATTAGTAAAGGTGATGTAAAAAAAAGAATAGCCAACCTTAATAAGAATGCAAAACCTATTTATGGTACAGAAAACCCATTTACTAATAATTGGGTAAATAATTTTACAACCACAGATGCTGCACTTACTAGAGCATCTAATGCTGCACCTACAGTAGAAAATGCAAAGAAACTAAATAGACTTGTAAATCAGAGAGCTATTCAAGATGCTAAAGCAGAAGCTGAGTCACAGGCTTTTCAACAAAAACAAATAACAGATGTACCTTTAGCTCAAGTTTCTGATAATACTCAAACATATTCTGATGATGTTGAAAGAGCAGCTATTGCAAGTAAACCGTTAGTTGACGCTGCTAAAAAAAGACAAGCAGAGTTTCAAAAAGAGTTTCAAAAGAAGCTGTGGGAACAATATAATAAAATGTCTGCTTCTGAAAGAGCAATAGACAGAGTGAAAGGATTTATGACAGATCCTTTTGGAATGACTTCTAGAGCTGTAATGGGAGAACAAGGATACCTTCCTGGTATGGGAGAAGGACTCTTACCAAACAATCCTTATTATAAAGATTATATAAGTGCCTTAGGTTATACTCCAGGTGAAATGGATATGTTTAATATACAGAGTATGATCAATCCTATGTACTGGGGAGCTTCCATAGGTAACAATATGAGACAAGGTAATTATCTAGATGCAGGTATAGAAGCTGCTTTAACCTTTGCTCCTATGGCACCTAAAGGTACAGGAAGCAATATTGTTAGAGGAGCTCAAATGATTCAAGATGATGTTGCTAGAGTAGCAAATGATCTAACTACTAAGACTCCTTTAAGAAATGCATATAAAATAAATCCATTTGCTTTAAAAGAAAATCCAGAAATGTATCTATATAGAACACAACCTAAAGATTTTGTAGCAGGATTAACCGAAGAAGAACACTTAAAAAATTTAATTACAGATAAAATAATAAAAGGAGAAGAAGTTCCCTGGTACCTTAAAGGTAAACTTTGGAAAATACAAAATGCACCTGAACCATATAGAAATGCATTAAATGAATATCATGGTCAATGGTTTGATAAAGATCCTGCTAGAATGGATTTTTATATGAAGGGTAGATTAGATGGAGATGAGGGTAACATACTTAGACTAAAACTACCTAAAAAAGAAGGTATGGAGTACAATTTAAAAAATTTTCCTGAAGCTCAAAAAGCTAGTTTAAACTATGGTACAGAATTTATTGTACCAAAAGATAAATTAAACCAGGCTGAAGTCTTTAGTACAAATGATTGGCAACAACTTATACAACAAGATAAAACTTTTAATACACCACATTGGCTAAAAGGATATAAACCAGTAGAAGTACCTGGACAATTACCAGGTTCACCTAATGCATTAAATAGAAACAAATTATTTCCAGATGATGTTGTTTATTCTAAAGAGGGTGCTAATTATACAGTAGAAGATGTATTACGTCATGAACCAACTTTAATAGACATTAGAGCTGAAAGACTTGCTGCATTACAAACTCCTGAAGGTAGAGCAAGAATGGATCAGTATTTAAGAGATAATCCATATATACAAGGAAAATCTGATGGTTCAATAGAAATTGATCCATTTATTCCTTCTTATGAAGATGTATTATCAGGAATTGCTAATATGAAACATGCTTCTACTGAATACATTGAACTTAGAAAAATTCTTGATGAAGGTGCTGAAGCATATAGAAGAGGTGAAATATCTCAAGAACAACTTGAAAAAGGAATTGAACAAATAAAAGAATACATGGATGTGTTACAGTATGATCCTATGAATGCATACATGGTACCAAATTTAAAAACTCAAGGTGAAGAATCAATGATAATGTTAGGTGCAGGACTATCTCCTTTAGATGCTAGAGTTGCAGCTAGACATGAATTTGGTCATTTCTTTGGAGCTGGTAAAAAATCACATTTAGATACTGAACTAGAACAAATAACTTTAAATGACAAAACTGTTCCAGAAATAAATGTATCATCTAAAGAAAGTGCTTTAACTAAAAAATGGAGAGCTAATCCAGAATACATGAAAAAATCAAAAGACTATTGGGTTACAGGTAGTGATGGTAGTGAAAAAGTTTCTTTCTTAGAAGAAGTAAGAGCTATGATGTTAGAAGATGGAACTATTCAAAACATTTATGATCCTATTACACCTGAAATGTTACAGGCTCATTATAAAAAATATAAACAAGGGCAAATTCCATATTCATTACGTATCTATGATATTATGGAAAACACATCTAAGAACTTTGATATTATGAGCTCTGTACTTAATAAAATGCCAGCAGCTGTGCCAGTAACAATAGGTGTAGGAGCTGCAGCATCATTACCTGAACAACGTAAAGGTGGTTATGTAGATGATCAGATAACTCATTTTCAAGATGGTGGTAATACTGATCCTGGTAATAATGCATTAGAACTACACATGTTTTACGATAAACACAATGTTAAACAAATGGGAGGTTCTGTAATGTACATGTCAGACGATGAGATTAAAAGATATCGTGATGCAGGGTATGTCATTGTAGAAGACTAATAAATATCAGAGGTTTAGCAAATAAAATTTATTTTTACTATATTATACTATACACTATAAGTTATGTCAGATAAAAAACGAGTAAGAGTATACATGCCAAAAGTGAATCAAAATCACTTTTCTAACTATACATATCAAATAGGTGGACCTGTTGATGCTCCAATGCAAGGATCTCCAGACATTTCACAAGACCTTGCAGACGTTATTCAGATGTATGCTCAAGCTACAGGAATGACAGAAGAAGAGATGCAACAAACTTACCAAGCAATATTGCAAATGGAACCTGATCAACAGTCTCAGGTTATTATACAAATGCAAAAAGAGTTAGAAAGTTCTATGGCAGCTAACCCAATGACAGCTAAAAGAGGTGGTTACATAAAAGATACAAAGAAGTTACTTTCTAAAAAAATTGGTGGGATTAGTACCAATCAAACATCTAAAAATGTTGTTGATCAAATGAAACAAACATTCAAAGATGCAGTTGGTGAAAAAATGGCTCGCAGCGTATTAGATGAAGTAGCTGAAGAAAATTTGATGAAAGCTAACAATATGATGGCTAATGCATCAAATATGTTTGCTGCAAGTTCTCAACCTAGAATGGATTATGGAGGTGTAAGTAATTCAATGAATCCATCTATGTATATGTATGGTAATGATAATCCATTCATTACAGATGTACAAGATCAACGAATGGCTTTTAGAGATAGTATTGCAAACTTAGGAAGTAAACTAGGTCAAATATCTTTTAGACCTGTTGGTGATATCAAAGTTAAACGTAGAGGAGATATCTTTAGACCTATGCAAGAAGGTGGTTCTTATTTTTATCAAAATGCAGGTAACGTAACTAGTGGTATTGCACTAGATGAAAACTACGAAAGAGCATTTGGAGATTTGAATATTACTGATGAAGCTTATACTGCAGCTAAGAAAGCATATAATGATGGGGCTACTCTTACTCCTCAACAACAAAGTATTATTAACAGAGTTGATTCTTATGTAGCTCAAATGCAATCATCTCCTGGTGCAGAAACATCTACTGATGCTACAGCTACACAAACAGATGCAAGTGCTACAGGAGTCAATGGATGGCATGGTGGTTATTATTGGGTTAATGGAGTTCCTGTAATGTCTGGAGAAGCTATGCAACAAGGTGCTAATGCTATTACAGATTTTGGATCAATCTTTTTACCAGGTCAAGATCGTAATACTCGTATTCAAGGTAATTTATTAGCATTAGCTCGTAATCCTGAAGTTATAAAACAAATAGGAAAAGGATTAACTGAGTTTCAACCAGATAATGTTTATTTGAGTAAAGCTAAAGCTAGAGTAAATCCTTTTGGTGCTAAAGCAGTATTTAAGTGGGATTATAACGACGGTGAGAATCCTTCATTAAGAGATAGGTTTAGTAACATGTTTAATAGAGAAGATGAAGTATCTGAATCTACAACTGGTCTTAAACCTAAAACTGGACCTCTACCTCAAGTTCCTACAGAAAATGGTTCTTTTAGAGCAGCAGTAAGTGATACTAATATAGATTTGAGTAATCCATCTACATATCCTAAGTCTTGGAAATCTTGGTTTAGTCCAAGTTATTATGACAACATTACAGAAGAGATTAATGAGGACATGAAAGCTATGAAGTATGGCGGTATTCCTCAAGCTCGTGCTGGTAAAATGGTTATTAAACAACAATTCAGACCATATGGTAGTGATATTGCACAAAGCTACAGTCCTTTTGCTGATGCTATAGCTTCAGGATTAGAAATGCAAGGATTACAACAACAAGAAGATATGGCTTATCTACCAGACTTCTACATGCCATCAATACCTATGGGTCCATTATCAATGGGTACTAAAGGAACTGGTCCTTTAATTGGCAAAGAAAATAGATTTGCTACAGGACTTGGATTACAAGGAAATTATGGAGATGCTTTATATCAGAATGTACCAGTATATGAACAAGCTGCAAGCTTTGGATATCAAGGATATAATAGAGCCTATGGAGGTAACATATATCAAGATGGTGGTATGACTGATTTCAATGAAGGAGATTACTACGAAGTGTCTGAAGATGAACTTGCAGACATATTAAAAAGAGGTGGTAAAGTACAATATTATTAATTATGAAGCGTAAAGTACTTATAACAAAAGCCCCACTGCCTAAAGCGCAACAAGGTCTTTATACAAAAAAGAAGCTTACTAATAATGCTTTTCAATTTCCTGTAACCTTTAAAGAAGGTATGGAACCTAATCTTGAAGTAAAAGAGAATTTAGGACCAGTACCTAGAGATAGAGCAAACATTGAAGCTGAAAAAGGAGAAACCATTTTAACACCAATGGGAGATGATGCATGGACAAACACTCTTCCTAAGACTTATGTTATTGGTGGTAAAAAACATTCTAAAGGTGGAACACCTCTTGATGTACCAGAAGGAAGTTTTATCTTTTCTGATCACTTAAAAGAAAAGAATCAAAAGATTCACCAGATGTTAGGTAAAGCAGCTAGAAAGTCAGGTTATACATATGCTGAATTATCTAAACCATTTATGGTTAATGAAGACATTAGAGTATTACTTGATCCAGATTCAGATAGAATAACTCGTGAGACTGCAGAAATGAATATCAAGAATAAAGTAGATAAGCTTGGTATGATTGCACTATTACAAGAAGCATCAAAAGGATTTACAGATGACCAAGGTAATGTTGATATACCTGCAGTAGGAATTCCTTATCTTGAAAAAACAGGAATTAATATAGAAGATGCTATTGATCCTTTTTTAGAAGCAATTAAACAACCTGTACAACAAACACCTCAAATGGGTATGGAGCAAGGTATGCAACCTGAAATGATGCAACAAGCTCCTGAACAAATGCCTATGCAAAAAAATGGAGGTATATGGATGATGAAAAATGGAGGTTCAGTTCCTAAGTATCAGGATGGTAGTACGGTTAGAGGATCTAAACTTAGACCTGGTGAACGAGTAGTATTTAATCAACGAACTAATCAATATCAGATTATTAATGCAGAAGGAAATCCAGTAGGTATTGTAGATTTTAAAGACAAAGAAAAGTCTACAAAACTTACACGTACACAAATTCCTCAAAATGCTCTTGTATTAACTCGTAAAGAATATGAAGCAGATAAGGATGCTGCATTTAGCCTTTCAGGTAATAGACCATTAATTATTAAAAATGAAGATGGTACGTATAGAGCTATTAATAAACAATCAGCTTTACCTGATTATAAAGGAGATGATGTAAATACTATATTTGCTGGTCAAACAAATCTTGCTGCAAGATATCAATATCTTAAAGATAAGTTTAACGATGCTGAGTTAAAGAAAGCTTTACAACAAGAAGCTATTAGAGCATTAGGTGATATTAGAAATAGAGGTAAAAATGTATCAAATAGCGAAGCACAAAAACTTAAAGCAAAGTTGGAGTCTGATCCTGATCTAGCATATAACATGTTTATGGATATGCAAAGACGTAATTTGGCTACACTAGCTCATGAACAATCTGGAACAATCAAACCTATTAGTAAACATAAAGATGCTGCAGATCCAGGTAAACAAACTAATCAAGAATTTATTGATACATGGACAAAGATTGGTTTAAATATTCCTACAGAAGAAGAAGCTAAGTTACAACAGGCATTATATATTGGTTATAAAAACTTAATTCAGAGCAGAGATAATTTACCTACCAACTTAAAAAATAAACTAAAAGATTTTGAAATTGCTCAATTTGGAGCTTCAGATCCTGCAGATTTATCTGGTTCAGGAAAAGGTCCTGGTAAAGTTTCTATTATTGATGGTGATTATACTAATACTACTACTGGTGAAGTAGCATATGTTCAAGATCCATATGAATTAGTAGAAGGTGATCTTGCTCCAGGAGAAGAATTAATGTCCCCACCTGATGCTACTAAATCTCCTGAATATGTTAAAAGTGATTTAGGTAAAGGATGGACTGCACCTAATATTTATGAGTTATATCGTACTACTAAAGAATTATATGGGGATCAACCTCAAGAACCATTTGTAGCAGCTCCTGCAACATATTTACCTCAAGCATATTTAATGTCACCAGAAGATATGCAACGTAACTATAGAGGTATGGCTACAGCTGCAGGTGAGCAACTTTTATCAATGGGTATGGGACCACAAGCTATGGCAGCATTAACACAATTAAGTGGTGCTGATGCTATGGCACAATATACATCTCAGGTTCATAATGCTAATCAGCAAATTTTAAATAATGTATCAGCTGATAGAGGTAATAGAATTCAAAATGCATTTCAAAACTTTGCTAATTTATCTACTAACCTACATGATAGATGGGCACAGCTTAAAGATAATATTCAAGCACGTAAGTCTGCTGCTAGAGCAGAAGTATCTAAAGCATTTGCTGCAGGTGAACAAGCTGAAATGGATATTCAAGCAATGAATATGTTGACGCCTAATTATCAGCTTGATCCATTTACTATGGACTACTCAGGATTTATTCCTACAGGACCTATTACTCCAACATCTACAGAAGGAACAAAATTAACAGATAGAGCAATAGATATTCAGTCTCTTAACCCTGGAATGACTTATGCTGAAGCATTAGATTATGCAAAGGCTGAAATGGGTATGCAATCTAACTCTAAGAAGGAATAATAAATATAATATGTTTAGTAAACTTATATTATTTTTGAAATAAATAAAATACATTATGTCTACGTATTTATCAGGTCAACCAACATACTTACCAACTGTACAACCATTTCAGCCAAACTTGCAAATGTTTGCTGGTGCTTTACAGTTTAAGCAAAATCAGTATGATGCAAATCGTAAACAGATTAGTGACTTATATGGGTCCTTGTTAAATGCTCAACTAACTAGAGATAATAATATCCAAGCACGGGATGAGTTTTTCAAGACAATTGATTATGAAATAAAAAAACTTGCTGGAGTTGATTTATCATTAGAACAAAACGTTAATCAAGCTGCAGGTCTATTTAATTCTATGTATGACAATAAGAATATTGTCAAGGATATGATATGGACTAAAAACTATAATAATCAATTACAACGTGCTGAAGGATTTAAAAACTGTATAGATCCTGAAAAGTGTGGAGGACAATATTGGGAAGGTGGTGTTCAAGCTATGGAGTATCGTAGACAAGAATTCCGTAATGCTACTGATAATGATGCTATGATGATGGGTGACGTTTCTTATACACCTTATGTGAATGTACAAGAAATGGCATCTAAAATGTTTAAAGACTTAGATTGGGGAGATGTTAAGATAGATAGTTTTGATGGTAACTGGATTGTTACTACTAAGAATGGTGAACTAATTGAAGGTAACCTTCTTGCTCAATTTCAGAAAACATTAGGAGAAGACCCAAGAGTAAAAGAATACTATAAGACTAAAGCTTATCTTGAAAGAAAGAATTGGGGAGCATCTAATGCTTTCCAATATGGTTCTCAGGAAGCTGCAGAAATGGAATATATTACTCAAACAACAAATGCTATCAATCAGTCTTTGTCTAGAATGCAAACTAATCTAGAGCATAAGAAAAATGTAACTAGTCAGATTGCAAGAGATGCTCAAGAGAATCTTGAAAGTGGAGATGTTATATATGATAACGAAGCACAAGGAGTTCTTAATGATCTATTTGGTAGTGTAGAAAATTATGACCTTGCTGAAAAAGAAGTAGGTACTGCAATCTCATCAGTAAATAACTCTATTAGTACAAGATCATTGGCTATGCAAGCTGAAGCTATTGATAATGCAGTAGCTCTTATGCTACTAGATGGAGACTTAAAAGATGCTTCTCATATCTTAGCTTACAAGAATTATGAACGTACTGTTAGAATAAACGAAGAAGCCATGGAGTATCAAAAACACTTATGGCGAAAAGAAGAAGCAAGATATGCAGCATCTCTTAAACCTAAAGATAAAGAAGAAGAAGATGAGAATGCATTAGCAAGTTTATGGGGAGATTACTTTGCAGCTGATGGTACTGAACAAGAAATTGATATTCAAGGTGCATATAAGCAAATTGCAAGAGATAAATACGAATCTATTAAAGCAGCAAAAACTCCTACTACAGAAGTACTTGTTAAAACATTTGAAGCAGCTCAAGCTACAGCTAATGCAGGAGGTAATGGTTCTGCACAAGCAGGAGCTGACTTAGTGGCTATTATTGATCAAGCACTAAAATCTAAAGTTAATAGTTCTAGATATTCTAAAGATCAATCTAAGTATGACTATGCTGTTAAACTTCAAAAGAAATGGCAAAGTAAAAATGCTCAAGAAAAACTTGGTTGGGCTAAGCAATGGAACATGGAAGAGTTTGCAGGTAACATGACATATGATGCTATTAAGAAAACATATTCGTCATCTGTTAGTGGTCTTTTAAAACCTACAACACGTAACCAAGTAACTAGATCATATTTAAGAAATGTAAGTCCTCAACTTTTAGAATTGTCTGAACTTGCAGATAAAGCAGATCTTGAAGTTAAACAATGGGATGAACTTAAAAATCAGTTGTCTCAAAATGTAGCTCAGTATGCAGCAAAGTATGGAGGAGAAAATGGTGGTTTATTTAAGTATCTTACTAATGACTTAGGTAACATAAGAAGTGCAGATCAATTTGCATTTAAAGCTGCCATGGGTGAAACAATGAAAGATTTTGGAGGGTTTGAAGGTAAAACACCTTTACAACGTTACAAAGAATCAGGAGAAAATATAAGTGCTTATATTTCTCAAGCTAGATCTTTTTGGAATGACAGAATGCCTGCTGAATATAAGAAACGATATGGTAATGATGTTAACAAGTATATTGATGAACAATTAGCTGAAAGAGTAAAATACAATACAAATTACAATCCTACAGTAAGAATTAAGAAAAAAGATGGAAGTGTGTCACATGTATTTGTAAGTGACTTTTTTACTCCAGATGGAATGGTGAGAAGTAAGTATCAACAATATTCTAAGTCTTGGAAACCAGGTGAACAATCTGAATTTTGGACTAACTATAGAAAGTCTAGAGAATTATATACAGGTGAACGAGATTTAACTGGACAAAAAACAGGTAAAGGTGAAACAGCTTGGTATGAAGACGTTGGTAATTGGTTAACAGGTGCAAGTTATTCTTATACTGAGGGTGTTGCAAGAGCTCAAAAAGGAGCTGCTTATGATCCTAGAATGATTATTGCAAATATGATTAATCAAGATTGGGTTGATCCTAATGCATTTGTTAGAATGGGTCAACAAAAAGCTAAAAGTGACGTTGAAAAAACTCTAAAATCTAAAACTTTTTCTTCTCCATTTTTAAATACTTGGAAAGCTTTCCATACTATGGCTATTGATGTTGCACAAGAAAAAGGATTATTAAAAGGTCTAGGATCATTTGTAACTCAAAACTTATCAGCTTTTGTAGACTATGATAAACCTACATCTAAACCAGTAGTTTATGAAGCAAGTTATTTAAAGAATGCGTTTGCTGCTGAAACTACAGGAGATGCAATATTCTCATTTGGTGGACCTCAAGGTAGTCTTCCTGCAAACGATCCTCAAGCTGCAACATTTATTAAAAAAATAATTTCAGAAGCTATTGCTAAAAAAGGATTGAATCCTAAATGGGTTGGAACTTATAATGCAATTGGTGGAGGTAGATCTGATTGGCAACAGTATACTATTGACTTATCTGATCCTGCTATTGCTAAGGCTTATGGACAACCATGGAGTAAAGATATTCCTGGAGTTACTCCTCAATTAGCAGGTTCTACTAAAGTTACAATTTATTTAAAAGACAAAGCTGCTGATAATGCTTTACATTATGCTACTAAAAAGAGTTCTTTAGAAAAACGTCTAGATTATTCTCCTTCTGGTGTTAGATTAATTACAGGTCAATATGATGATATGCATACTTTGAAAATACAAAGAACTAGTAGTGGAAGCTATGTAGTTAAAGGAAATATATTACAGGGTATTCAGAATGGAGAAAAAAAATGGTTATATATTAATGATGAATATCCTGAAAAAGATGTTAGCCCAGATATTCTTACTAATAATTATAGTCTTGTATTACAAAATATTAGAAGTAAAATGAGATAATTATGTTAAAAGATACCAAACTCGTTGATGTAACTCAATTTTTACCTTCAGCACCACAGCAACCAAAAGTTTCATTAGATCAACCTTTGACTAATAAATCAATTAAAGATGAAGAAATTGATCAAATTCTTAGTGAGAATTATCAAATTTCTAAGGTAGCTGCTCGTAGTGCATTGAATCTAGGTAAAGCTAAAACTTTTGGTGCTGATATTGATCACCATCAATTTGAAAGATATTACAATCACCCTAAGTTTAAACAACTAGGGTTTAACCCATATCTTGATAATGAATCTAGATATAATGAAGTAAGTTCATTTAGTGATGACTTTAGAAGAACTTGGGGTCAATGGAAAGTTATGGCAGGTAGTGCTTTTGTTGATGCTGCAGGTTTTGGTCCTCAATCAGATGTAGAACAATCAAAGCTGATGGAAAAAGCTATGGCTATTGGTTCTTCTACTAGAGGAGGAATTGGTGGATTCATCAACAATACTTTCCTAAACTCAGGATACACATTTGGTATCATGGGAGAAATTATTGCTGAAGAAGTACTTATGTTTGGAGCTACACTTTTAACTGGTGGAGCTACAGCTGAATTAGCTGCTGTTAGAACAGGAGCTAATGTTGCAAAAGCATCTAAAGCAATGTTTAAGTTATCTGAATGGACAGCAAAAGCTAATAAGATTATTAGTGCTTTAGATAACATGAGAGATGTTGGTGTTGCAAGATCCGTATATCAATCATTAGCAACAGGAGGAACATCTGCAGGAAAGTACATTGCTAAGACTGCAATGGGTGAAACATATGATTTCTTATCTAACTTTAATAGTTTAGAAAACCTAAGTGGTGTAGCTAAGACAGCTAAAGGATTTGGTTCAGTATATAGAGATATTCGTAATGTTAGGTTAGCATATGGAGAAAGTGCTATTGAGGCAGGTTCTGTTGAAAATGAAATGTTACATACTCTTTATGATGATTTCTTAGCCAAGAATGGTAGAGAACCTAATGATGAAGAAATTGCAAAAATTAAATCTACAGCTAAGACAGCTGGTTTATCTACATTCTGGGGTAACATGCCTACAATCTTTGTATCTAATCAGATTGTACTAGGTAACTTCATGAAATCATTTAGTCCTTTACGCAAGTTAATGCCAATTGATGAAGGAAAATTCTTTAAGACTATTGTTACTAAACAAGGAATTAAATCTGTAGAAAAGAATTTGACTAATGCTGCAAAGGCATTAATTAAACCTCGTACATATGGAGCATTTGCTCTTAACTATACAGCAGCTAACTTAGCTGAAGGTTTACAAGAATCTGCACAAGAAGTTATTGCAGGTGCAAATAAACAATACTACAGAAACTTATATAATAACAATACACGTGGAGGATACTATGATGCTATAGCTGATAGTTTGTCTAGTCAATTTAGTGCTGAAGGACTTGAGATATTTGCATCTGGTTTTTTTATGGGAGGTATTACTTCTGTTGCAGGTGGTGCATTTACACAAACTAAAGAGCAACTATCTAAATTTACAGATAAGAATTATGCTGCTAAAAAAGAAGCAGCTCGTGCATCATCGCAACAGAAAGCTAAAGTTCTTGATGAGTTTTATAAAGATCCATTGAAGTATAACAATCTTCATTTGGATAATGCTGTAATACAGAAAGATTTACAGGCTAAAATGAAAAATGCTGAGGAGTCTGGAGATGCTAAAGGATTTCAAGATTCTAAATGGCAATCTATGGCTAATCAATTCTGGACAGTTTTTGAAACTGGAATGGATAAAACCTTTATACAAAGATTTGATGACTTGCAGAAACTTAACGATGAAGAATTGTTAGAAGCAGTAAGTGGTGAAGATGCTAGTACAATTAGACAAAACTTAGCTGAAATGTCAGCTAAAATGGGTGAGTTTAGAAAGGGTTATGACTACGTTACTAAGAACTTACAAAATCCTTTTCAACCTAACTCATATAAACCTAACACTCCAGAATATCAAAATGAGGCATATGCATATTTAGGATTTCAGTCTGCTCAAAAAGATTTAGTCTTTATGAGAGAAGGTATGAAAAATACCATGAAAAGAATGAGCTCTATTGTATCAGAAGCTAGCAGTGATATTGGAGTTAATGGTGTAAATGCATCAGATGTAGTTAACTTATTTAACATTAAAACATTAAGTGCTGAAATAACACAACTTAGAAAAGAATCTGCTTTATTAAATGAGCAAGATTTATATACAGATGAAGCTAAACAACTTAAGAAAGATAAAGAAGAAAGAATTAAAACTTTAGAATCTTTTTTTAGTTCAATGGTTGGCATTATATCTGAAACTTCAAAAAACAAAGAAGATAAAACTTTTGATGAAACTAAAGATGTCATCTCCACTAAAGAAAATAAAATTAGTGCTAGCACATATAAGAAAGGTTTAGATGCTTATTCTGCCTATATTAAATCTATTGCTAGGGGTCCAGTAATGAATAGTAACTTAGAAAATTCATTTAATAAGCTTATTGATCATTACTTACTAGATGAAGACACTACTAACTATCAGAATGCAATCAACAACCTTGTAAATCCTAGTAATTTTTATGAGTACGCTAGACGTAAGAAAGAAGTTATTGAAGCAGAACATAAAGATAGAAAACAAAGAATTGATGAAGCACTTCGTAGTTATCAAGGTATTGTAGATACTAATGCCTTATTAAAAGAACTTTTCAATCGTAACATATTCTTTAATGCTGAAGATTGGAAAAGTCTAAAGGAAGAAGGTAAAATGCCTAAAAGATTATATTTAATGAAGGCTTCTGGCAATGATCAGCTATTAACTACTTCATCTGAATATAACGAAGCTATTCTACTTATTAAAGAATACTTGGAAAACAGTGATATTGTATTAAGTGATATACCTTTAGATTACAATAAACTTTTAGATCAATACGATACTGATGTACGTGATAAGTTACCTGGTGATAACAGATCATATGAGGATATTGCTGAACAATATGAATTTGATCCTAAAGCACGTAGAACAACATTACCTCTTAAAGATGTTTTACAAAACATTATAGATAGTGATTATGCTACAGATCAAGAACGTTCTCTTGCACGTAGATTAATGATGATGGCTAAACCTGATGAGACTGTTACGTTTACTAATGAACTTGCAGGTCCAGGTGCATATACAGAAGCTGAACAAACAGTTATTGATGCACGTTACTCATCTGCAGAATATTCTCAGAATGCTCAATCATATCCTATTGAAACTTCTATTCTAAGAGAAGAAGTTAATAGACGTATCTATGGGATGTTAAATGAAAAGGGAGCGTTTCAAGAATCTATGAATAGTTTGTATAGACTTGGATTAGAATATTATGCTGAACAACAACAACTTGGGCTTATAGATAAGATGCCATTGGGTCTACGTGCATTAGATGATTTTATTAGAGAAACATTAACTAATGAATCATTTAGAGATTTCTTGCATGAGATTCCATTTGAAAATACAGGTAAGACGGCATGGAGTGAATTTGTAGATACTGTAGTAGATACTTTATCTGTAACAGAAGGTGAGTTTAGTAACTCTGCACTTAACGCTGTAATCAATGTTGTAACTACTAAAATTGATGATGCATATTCTGAAGGGAATGCTCAAGCATCAGGTAGACCTTCTCCTACAAGAACAGAAGTTAAAAATCCACAAGAACTTTCTGTTGAAGAAATAGAAAGTATGTATCCAGAGCTTGTAGATAAACTGATTGATTTGTATGTAGATTACAATAGAATATTTGAAGAGATTGGTGATATAGATAAAATGTATGATGCAGATTATGCATCAAAAACTCCAGAGGAAATTAAACGTTCTCCTGAATTTAGAGAGTTTGTTAAAATGCAGAATCCAAACATCATTTACACGTTTAACCAATACTTTAGACCTGAAGGTGAAGTACGTACTATTTCACGTAGACCTGGTGTTAAAGAGACTATTACTGATACAGATCAAACTTTCTTATTAGAAGAAGATCGTCAAAAGCTAATGGAATTAGAATACACAGAAGCAGAGATAGATGATATGACAGTTCTAGAAGGATTAAATATTATATATCAAGGAGAAACTAAATCAGAAACTGCTGCACGTTTACAACAAGAACGTAAAGACTTAGAAGATGATAGAGCTGCAGAAAGAAAGAAAGTGATTGATTCTATAAATTCTATTGAAAACTTTAACGAGTTTGAAATAATAGAAGCAGAAATAATTGCTAACAATAATCCTAGATTCTGGAGTAGAACAGGATTTAAAGCTGAAGAAGTTTCTGAAATGTTAAATAATAAACGTAAAGAACTTGCATATAAGACAGAATTTGACGATATTAATGTAGGTGACTCCATTGTAATTAATAATCTTGAAAAGAATACAAAAAAGAATATAAAAGGTGTCTGGGAAGTAGTTAAGAAAACAAAAAATCAGGTATTTTTGACTAACGATAAAGGTAATACATACACTTTAAATCGTAAGAATTTTAAAGAAGATAATGATAAACGTTACATATTTAAATATAATAGAAATATGAAAGACGAAGATTTAGAAAGTCAAGAAATTAATAATGATGAAAAAGCTGTATCTAATGATGATGTTAAAGCTATTGAATCACTTTCTGATGTTGATGTTGTAAATGCAATTAACGAAGGTCTAAACATGAACCCTAATGATACTGAAAAAGATTTCTTGGACTCATTAGATGATATTTGCTAATAAATATAAAATATTTAAGAGATGATTTGTTCTTTAAGTAGAGATGATAAAAACTACTCAGTATATCTAAAACTATATAAACATCTATCGGCTGTTTTAAATAGTGCTGCAAATAACCCTGAAGCAACATTTAATATTGAAGAGTTAGTTAAAGACATGTATGAAAAAGTCTTAGCTAAAAAGGATGACCATGAACTAGGTGTTCGTTTTGCAAGAATGATTCCTACTGTTGTATTAAACATTACTGCTAAAGATTCAAACTTACGTAAGTCATTGAAATCCCAAGGTTTAGACTACGGTGCTTTATCTGATATGGCTGATAACACTATGGATTCAGAGACTGGTATTAGTTTTACTGAAAATATACTTGGGACATCAGTCAACATTAAAAATAAGATTGAAGAGATAAATGAGTCTCGTACATCTAAACCTAAGAGTAAAGGTAAAGTTTCTACAACTCCATTACCTGAAGGACAAATAGCAAAAGAACAGTTGTTACTATTTGATGAAAATAATAATCCAATAATTGAAGATGTAACTGAAGAGCAATCTGAAGAAATCAAAAAAAATGGAAATAAAGTATTTGAAGCTGTAGCTCCACACGCTCTTAAAGATACTGATCAAGAAGCGTTATCAATGGACCCTAATAGTAAAAACTATAATATTCCTGATCCTGCAAAAAAAATGTTTTATAAAGTTAAAAGAAACATTATACGTTTATTGAATGGAGGTAAAGGATCAGAAATTAATCTTCCTGGAGTAGGTCCTGTATATTTAAGAGCTCAAAGTAAATTTAGTATTCCTGAATCTGATTGGTTACCTAATACTGCAGATGTTATTCTTGTACTAGTAGATAAACTAGGAAATCAAATAAAATTCAATGAAGAGGGTAACGTAGATCCTAATGGTAGAATTGCTGTTTATAATCTACCTAATCCTTACAATATTGATTCTTTATATGAAAAGAAGCGCATTACTGCTATTGCAGAAACAATGGGAGTAAAATATGATGTTGCTAAGAATATCTTAATTAAAGAAAAGCAGCAAGTTGAAAAAGTTATTGCTTATATAAAACAAGATCCATCTAATACTGTAGCAATGGATATTGATGGAGGAACATTTGGAATTATACCAGATGCTCCTAATGCATACTTTTTATCAAATGTGAATTTTCCAAGTGATGCTTTTACAATTGAAATTATTCAAGGTAATTACGAATTTACACTACCTAGCTTAAGTGATCAGTCTATTAGACTACAACAAATGACTTTTGCTGAACGTCCTGAACTAGTAGATCTATTAGTTAACTTAATGGTAGATAACGTTTATGCTGGTCCATCAGAATTATCTAATATAGATAAGAAAAATATTGTATCTAAGTATTTAATGTTGACTCCATCATCAATATCTATTGTAAAAGCAGGGGTTAAGATTAAAGATGAGCTATTAGATACTTCAACACCTGAGGCTAAAATTGCAGCTAAAGAAAAGTTAAAAGCAGAGTTTCAACGTATCATGCCTTTGGGTCAACCATTGTCTTCAAAAAATGTAGCTCAAAGAAAGTCTGAAGGTTCTAAAGTTGTAACGTCTATTGAGCAAGGAAGAAATGGTGACATATTACTGTCTAAAGATTTAAATACAGGTGAAGACGTATATAGAGTATTACGTCAATTAACTTTAAATATTAATAGTCAAGGTCTTAGTGATAAGTTTCATTTCTCATTATCTCCACGTCCAGATGGTACAATGAGTTATCAAGTTATTGATGATGGATATATTAATCTGTACGTAAAAGAAAACTTTAAGATTAAGAAGTTACTTAATGCAGATAACCAATTGGTTGCTCTTAATGCTTATTTTACATTTACTCCATTAGCAAGTGAAACTACAAAAATTGATAATTACAATCCAGCTAAAGCGCAGGAAGAAGTAGATGAATTTACTAAGGAACTTAGAGAAATGCAGAAGGAAGCTCAAGAAAGATTTGATGCTCTTCCTAGAGAAATGAAAATGGCTATTGAAATTCTTGAGACGGCTAATGCTACTACGCCTTCTAAGAACATGGCTTATTCATTACATGTAGCTAAAACTTTTGAAAATAATCTTAAAAAGAATCTATATACTCGTGAAGAAGCAGAAGCTATCGTAGAGTATTTAGCATCTAAAGAGATTATGGAGTATGCTCCTACAAATCAGAGTTACAAGTTTGCAGGTAATGTTTATGATATTTCTAAAGCTAACGTACAAAAATATACTCGTCCCACTGCACCTGAAGTATCTAGTACTACTTCAGTCGCTAGAGGTGAGGTAAAACTTTCTTCTACAGATAAAATTATTTGGGGGCATCCAGGATTAGGAAAAACTACTTTTAAAGAACAGAACCCAGATAAAGTATTAGATTTTGACACTGATTTCAAACCTAAAGTTGCACAATTACTTGGACTACCTAAAAATAAACAAAACAGTAAAGGTTTAAATGAATGGAGAAATGACTCAAATGAAACTGCATTTAAGTCAGCTATGAGACAAGTATGGCAAGAAGCTCTAGCAGAAGCTAAGAAAACTGGTAAAATGTTAGTAGTTTCTGATATGATGTTCTTACGAGAGAATGCTAATGATTTTGATAAGATTATTACAACTGATAAAGAAACCTTTACTAAACGTGCATCTGAAAGAGGAGACGATGTTTCAAAATTAGAATCTTGGAAATCAAAAATTGATAAAACAATAGCAAAAATAGATCAATCTAAAGTTATTTCTACAAATAAATATTTTTCAGAACTAGCTGCTTTAAGTACTACAGATGCTAAAGCTGATATGCCAATAGGTAAAGTAGGTAATACGGATTACGAAGTAAAAGCCGATGGTGTTTATTACAAAGGAAGTAAATTAGATAATCCTGAAAATAAATCTCATAGACAACTTATTGAAGCTGAGATAGAAAGAAGAAGGCAAGAGGAATTAAATAAAGCTTTTGATAATAATAAAAATACTTTAGAAGCTCAAATTAATAAAGCAATAAAAAATAAGGGGTGGAAGATAGGTAATGTATTATTTCATGGGGGTCCCAAGTTTGATAAATTTAATAAACAATTTTTTCAAACTGGTGAATATTCTAATGTAGATATGCGTAGAATAGCACAATCTATGGGTGTTAGAATTCCTGAAGGTAGCTTTAGTTTTTCAGCTACTCCTATCACAGCTTTAACATATGCATTAAGATATGGAAAAAATAATCCTACTTTATATATAGTTAATAATACAGAATCTCTTAATGCAGAAGAACTTACTGGTAATGAAGAAAAAGATGCCCAAGAATGGATTATAGATGGAGATAACATTTTTGATGTTATAACTGTTCCATTAATTCCAAATGCTGATAAAATTAATGCTAAATATGATGCAGAACTAGCTGCTTTAAAAGAAACATCTTCTGAAGTAACAGAAATTAAAGATCCATTAGATACTACAACTCCTCCTCCAAGTACTATTGAAGAAAAGCGTCGTGCAGATTCACGTAAAGCAGATGCTAGTACTAATAATTTAAAGAAAGATAATCCTAATGATTCATTCTTAGGAAGACCTGAAGACAAGTCTGATGACAGTGATGAACTTTGGAGTACAAGAATTCAAGCATTAAGTTCTGGTACTATAACTCAAAAAGATATTGATACTGCTAGAGAGTGGTATCAAAACCATCCTTTGAGCAAATACTTTTCATTTAAGGAAGCTTTTGAATTAATCAATCAGCAAAATCCTGATTCTATTGCATCATGGTCAATGAATGGTATTGTCCTATATAAAGGATCAGATTATACTCAATTGTATCACGAAGCTTTTCACGCATTTACTCAATCGTTTATGTCTGAAAAACAACAATCAGAACTATACGCTGAGGTAAGAAAGCTAACAGGTACATTCATGGATCAGAATGGTAACATGATTCCTTTTAGTTTAGCCACTCCTAGACAAGCTGAAGAATATCTTGCTGAAGAGTTTAGAAAATATATGCTATCTCAAGGAAAGATGGCAATTAAATCTGCACCAGTAAGAAAATCATTCTTTAAAAAATTATTGAATATCCTTGAGGTTCTTTTTGGTAATCTTACTATAGGTGAAGTTATTGCAGGTAGTAATGCTAATAGTACAATTAAAGATGTATTTGACAACTTACGTAAAGGTGATTTAAGTGCTTATCAATTTAATAAAGCTAACTCAAGGTTTAACAGTTTAGATAGTACAGGAATACAAGCTTTAGATTCAGATAGCGCATTCTCTTCATTATCTAAAAAAGATACTAAGCTTCTGATTGATTCAATGGATGGATGGATTGCTCAATCAATTGATTCTGCAAACTCTAATCTAACAACTGAAGAAGAATTGGAAAAATATCTACAATTACAAGTAGATATGATGATGAATAGAGTATCTCCTAAGGAAATGGAAAAACGTAAAATTGAGCTTGCTCCTAAACTTACGTATAGTCAAACAATTAATTTCCTTAAAACTAAAGGAGGACGTACTCTAGCCTATAAACGTATTGAGAACTTATTATCTAGACTTCAGTTAAAATTAAATGAAGAATATAAAGATTTAAAATCAAAGAAAGGTAGTGAGAACGAACTTCAAGCTATAAGAGAAAAGCTAGGTTTAGTAATGTTTGCACGTGAAAACTTTGGTAACTTAGATAATATAGACGATAATAAACCTGATAGCAATGGTGTTATTAGAGGAGTTATTGCATTACACTTAGCTAAATCTCAAAACTTTGGTTCTGAAGCTATTGAAAGACTTGATGTAGAAGAAACACCAGATGAAGAAAAATCTACTAGAAGCGATTATTCAGATAAGAGTGGAGCTGAAGTATCACAAAAAGAATTAGCTAAAGCTGAAGTAAAATATATCTTCAAGACTTTATTTGCTATGGACCCTAAAACTAAGACTCCAATGGTAAATGAGCTAGGAGCTCCAATATTAATGGATGAAAATGAGGTTTGGGGTAAAGTTGCACTAATACTTGAGAATGAATTAGATGTTGTTAAGATGTACAACAAACTTCTTAAGTATGCTCAACAAGAAGAACCAACTCAAATGAGTATGGCTATTGCTCAGTTGATTAATAAGTTAGGACCTAAAGGATTAGATAAGTCGCAGTTTAAACATCTTAAAAATAGAGCTGTAGAAAATCTATGGACTAACTTTAGAAATGTATTTAGTTTATATCGTATTGCACTTATTGCTCAAAACATTGATAAAGTAGTTGATGATAAAGGTAAAGTAACTATTGAGTCAACTATTGGTCGTGGTATTAACCCATATGCAGCAGTAGGTAAATCATGGAATAGTGATTTCATTTGGAATCAAGAAAGTGAATACATTAAACATGTAGATGGAGTAGGTAACATATTAGATCTTGGTAAAGTATTAGCAAAATATCCTGATCTTAATTCACTTAAAACTAAAGGTAAATACGATGTAGATAAAGTATTAGACTTCCTAGATGCTATTGGAATTAAAATGTCTAGAACTGCTGAGGTAAAAAATGCATTAGAATTTGGTAGTGATGAGTTAGGTATTGGAGCAGGTGAAAATGGATTTAGATGGGTTGAGACGTTACTAGTACCTAATAGAAAACGTGTAATCAGAGATGATTTAAATAAAGATCAAAGCGGTGAAATATATAATGAGTATGATCGTGATGTTAAAGGATACTCATTATTAGAAATACTACATAAAAATGGAATAGTTATTACTAAGCCACAAGATATTTTCAATCAGTATAAGCAACAATTATTAGCTGGTAAATATAAAGAGAAGGACTTATACATGTCTGGATTACCTGGAGAAGGAGGTAACTGGAGAGAGCTTCAAAAAATTGAAGGTCAATATGGTTCTGGTATTCCTAGTTTTATGGTAACTACTGCTGATGGTAATACTAAGTTTGAAATGAGTCAAAATAGTACCATGACAGTTATGATATCTACTGCTAATGCTGTAGAAGATACTGTAGAAACTATAGATATGCCATCAGTTGGTCCTGTTGAAGTATATAAATCTGCATATGAGAATCTTATAGAGATGCCTTATATGGAGAAATTTGATATTGATAAGAATCCTAATGCTAAACGCTACGTATGGTTAACTCAAATGTTTAATCTTGTAGACTCTAATGGTAACCTTATTCCTAAAACAGATCCTAATTGGGGTAAACGTAAGACTACTACATCTGGTAAACCTGTTAAAATATTATTGCATGATGTAAGTGGAGCAAGAACAACTGATAAAGATGGTGTATCTTCTGCTTCTGCTGATCCATATACTAAGTTTGTATTAGACTTACACTTGGCTGTTCAAAAAGGACTTCCTGAATTAATGCGTCACTCTGATAAAGCTACGTCATATTCAGCAATCCTAAACTATATTACATCTCCAGGGGCTGAAGCAACAAAAGATATTACTCAAGGATTATACGTACCTAATTATAGATTTGATGAAAGCAGAGAAGTATTTCATAAGATTGCTTTTATGAATTACATACTTCCTAATCTTGTATCTGAGCATAATCGTGTAAGACGTTTTATGCAAAAGAAAAAAGATATTGATGCTATATTAAAACAAATTGCTCAAGAAAAGAAAGAAGGAAAACAGATTACTCCAACTCCTGTTTTTGATTTTAATTATTTGGCACAAGGACAAAAGTTCTTAATGTTTGAAGGGTTATTAAACTCTGATACAAAAGAAAGACTGTCCAATATAGAAGGTGATCTTGATGCATATTTTAAAGACCAGTCAAATCCACAAGCGCAAAGACTATTAGAAGATGTGCTTTCTGAAACTCAGAATTATTTTGAAGGTCAATTTAATGAGGTGTCTAATTTATTTAATCAATTTGGTTTTGTAGCAGATAACATGTTAGAAACTGTAGCTAAAGAGATTAATAATAAGACCTCAAAAGTTGTAACTAGTACTGGTAATAAAGCAAGATTAGAAAATGTATTATTAAATTCTTGGGTATATAACTCATGGATTAATAATGCTGAATCTATGAATTTCCTATATGGAGATATAGCATTATATAACCACCTAAAAGAAGAGTTTCATAAGCGTAATGCAGGTATTGCATCTACAGGTATGACATATCGTACAGATTCTGATTGGTTAGAATTTGTTAATGAAACTTTAGGTAGAAAATTTGAAGAAAAGCTAACAGGTAAGGGTAGATATTACGACGGTGCTATAAATACTGGAGTAATGAAGGATAAGATTACCCGTAGTGAATACTTAGAAGATATTACTTACAATCTCTATAAGCAGGAGGTAAATAAAGCATTACAAGTAAATAAGATTGCTGCAGTTAAACGTTCTGAAAAAGAGATTGAAAATGACATCAAGCTTAAGCTATTAGGTAAATCTCATGTATCAAGAGAAATACCTAATGTAGAAAGTCTTAAAGGAATTGTACCTGATAAAGGGTCAATTATGAGAAACTATTATGAAATGAATGAGGCAGATGCTCAAGGTTGGATTAGCTTTGACTCATACAGAATTCTAATGGACTCTCAGGGTGAATGGACTCCTGCACAAGAAAAGATTTACTTGGCAATGTTAGCTGGTGAAGAAATTCCAGGTGATAAAATAGGTACTTATTTTCCTCCAATTAAAGCACAATATTGGGGAGCACTAGCTAATGACCCTTCTAACATGTTGACTAAAGATGTTAGCATAGAAGCATTTCACAAGTTTCAGTTAACACCTATTATTCCTTCTCTTACTAATATAAGTCCAAAGCTAAAAACTCTTCATGATAAAATGATGAATGAGGGTATAGACTATGTGTTATTTGAATCAGGTTCTAAAATAGGTACTTTAACATCAGTACAGTTTGATGAGCAAGGAATGCCATTACGTGTTAACGAAAAAGGTGATGTTCTTAAATCAACAGACAAAGGATATAGTGAAACTTTAAATATTGCATCGTTAAAAGACAATATTTATACTGATGAGCGTGACGTTAATGTAGATGTACCATTTACTAAAAATGTAATTAACGTACAGTTTCTTAAAAATCAACTTAAAATTGAACCTAAGTGGAAAGGTAAATCAACTTTTTCTACTCAGATTCGTAAGCTTATTGAAGTTGATCTAATGGAAAATGGTATACCAACGGATTACCTAGTTGATGAACCATTAGAGACTCGTATTGAAAAATGGTTCTCTTTAGATTTTGAGGAAATGTTAAAGAACTCAGATAACTTTAAAGACATCATTCAATATGAACAATCAGTAGCTAAACTAACTCAAGTTAAGAAAGCTCAATTACTTAAAAAAGCTAAGCTGAGTCTTAATGAGGACGGATCTGTTAAAGGTGATCTACGCAATTTAATTAATTATGTTAAATCTCAATTGACTAATCAAGAAATTGCAGATCACGAGTTAGAATTTATTGATGTAGATTTTAATGGTAATCTTAAAAATGATTTGTCATTCTCACTTGCTGCTGATAATATTGAAAAATTACTTAATGCGTTAGTTGTTAAAGCATTAATTAGACAAAAGGTTAAGGGAGAATCTCTTATTCAAGTATCTGGTGCTATGACTGAACCACAGTTTAGAGCTCCTACAGAAGAAGAGCTTGTAGAATATGGTGGTACAAATGGTTTAGAATACTATACTATTAATCCAGACGGTTATATAAATGCAATGAAAATTAAAATTGCTATTCAAGGTGATTTTGAAAAGCTTTTGTATTTACCTGAAGTAGCAGTATTTAAAAATGTATTAGATACTCAAGGGAAAGTAGTAGTAAGAAATGGATCTCCAGTTCAAGAATTAGATTATAATGAATCTTTAAAAAAGTTAAACACTCTTATTAAAGATAAGAATTGGTTAAACACAGGGGATAATAGAAAACTAATTAGCCTACATGGGGACCGCATTCCTGTACAAGGATTGAACTCTGATGAATTTGCAGAAGTGTATGAATTCTTACCTAAAGAAGCAGGAAATATTATAATCCTACCAGCAGAGATTGTTGCTAAGTCAGGAGGTGACTTTGATATTGATAAGTTAACTCTTGTTATGCCTAATATAGGTATGTCATCTAAAATGGTAGATGGTAAAATTCAATATTCAGTATCGTTGTATTCTGAGTTAAGTCAAGATGAGTATAGAAAAAGATATAATAAATATAAAGAAGCATTCGCTAAAAAGTACCTTACTGATCAATACACTAATCCTGCAGATAAAGCACGAGCTCTTGAGTTACACTTCTTATTAAATTTTGATGTACAAGACAGAAAAATAAAGAAGGCTGATACTGATGTATTTTCTTCAGTAATTGAGTTAGCTCTTGAAGAAGGTGAATTAATGACATTTGAAGAGTTTATTTTATCTGATCGCGAAAAGGTAGCACAGAACGATTTATTGTTTGCAATTAACAAACTGTCTAGTCGTATTGAAAACTATTCTAACCTTGTACGTCCTAATGGTATTGATATCTTAGAACCAATTGTTAAGGAGCTTAAGAGAACTTATAGAGATTATAATCCAGGATTGTCTACTAATGACGAGGCTAATCCATCAAAGGGTATTCAAGCTTCTAAAATATTTGAGATTACCTATAACTTACACAAGCAAATGACCAATAACCTTGGTAAAAAAGCTTTGGGTATTGGTGCTGTTGATAACACGTATAATGAACTATTCAATAGAATTGGCTTGTATTTAATTCCTAATAATAAAGAAATCAATAATGGAATAGAGTCTGAAGATGTATCAGATTTGATTGTAAAAGCTAAAGCCTTCTACAAAATAGATGCAATTAAAACAGCTAAAGGAAAAGAATGGACTAAAGAAGAACAAGCTGAGTGGAACGAAGCTAGAAAAAACTTTACTGAAAGTGATGAAAATACTTTATTAAAGTTTGAAAGACAAACATTATTCTTACCTCATAATAGTTTATCAGTAAAAGGATATAAAGATAAAGCAATCTCAATGTCACATCGTTATGATGCATTGGGTCAAAATAAGATTGGTGATGTTATTTCTCAACTTATGAATGGTTGGGTAGATATTGCTAAGGACCCATGGATCTTCTACTTACGAGGTAACGATAAACTTGGACCTTTATTATTATTCCTAGTACAAGCAGGAGTACCTGTAGATCATGCAGCTTACTTTATTAGTCAACCTATTATTACTGAGTACATGGAAGAGGTTGATAAACTAAGAAGTGTATTCTCAGAAGCTATGCAAAAAGGATCTGCAGATCCTATTACTCGTGATAAAGCTGTACTTGAAGCTAAGGGTCGTATCCTTGAAAAACTTGGATATACAATTCCAGGTAGAGGTAGTAAGGAATATTTCCAAAACTTAAAAAAACTTATCAGTCGTGAGTTAATAACTCTCCAGCCTGAAGGTAACATGTTTAATAAAAAAGATTTATTAAATCAATTAGATATTGTATCTGATGAGTATAATAAATATGATAAGAATGGTCGTCCAATAGTAGATAAGACAAAGATTGATTATTCTGATCCACAAATTTCAGATTTTCAAAAAGCAATATTCTTACACTTCTTACAAATTGCAGACATGGAAACTGCAGTTAAAGATATTAAGCTACGCACTAATGTAGATACTGGTAAGTCTGGAACATTGTATGAGGCGCAAGATAAAATTATTAAGTTGTTAGAACTTAAGAGAATGCGTCAAGATGATGTAAATAATTCTCAATTAAAATATTGGAGAATACCTTCTGATGTTATTGATAGATTGATTCCTACAATAAAAGATGCTCAAGGTAATGATACTGGAATATTAGATGAAAGCAGAATTACATCTCCTATTGCTAGTTTTTATCAACAGCCATTTCAATTAGAGATATGGAAAGACTTATTCCCTTTCCGTAATAACTCAACTATTAATAGATATTTGATTGACTTACCTTTTAATGATAAGGATTTAGCAAAAAATAAAACATACTTTAAAGATGACATTGAGTTAATGTCAAAATTTAAAAGTGCGTTATTACCTATTATTTTTCAGAACTCTTTCTTGACCTATGATGTATCCAAACTTAAAAACCCAACAGAGACATTATATTATAGAGGTCAAGAAGTAGAGCAGGATATTACTTTACAAAAGGTTGAGGCACTACCTGAGTGGGGAGCTGTATACAAAGATGGTATATTGTATTATGATTATAATACTCTATGGGCTCAATATAACAACAAATCATATTTATCAGAATCTAAATCAGGTATAGCACCAATTAATAGTGCAGATACATTTAATTCTTTTGGTGAGTATGTTAAGTTTATATTTGAACGTGAATATATACGTAGTCAGTATACACAAGATACGTTCACTCAAATGACTCAATTGCGTAGATCTAATCCTGAGTTTAATGCAATTTGGAAATCTTCTTTGAATGCAATTAAACGTGATTCATTTAAAAGTCAAGAAGACTGGTTTTTAGATAAAGAATCAAGAAAAGAGTTTGAAAGAGCAAGATTGAAATATTCATTTGAAATTTTTATAAGAAACAAAGCATTAAAGAATGTATATAATCTTCATGCTTTATTTAATGGAGAAACTTCATATGCATATGAACTATTAGCTCATAAAATTGATAAGTCATATGGTACTGCTTTATTAAATGCGTTCCCTATTCTTAAGAATTTGACTCCAGATAGTGAGACATCTAAAACTTCTAAGAAAGAGCGTGTTAACCTTGCATACTTAGATACACCAAAAGATAGTGATACTATTAATTCTTATTATTATCAAATACAGGCGTTGTCTAATCCTATACAATTAAAGAAGGCAATACCATCATTATCTAATGATCAAGCACAAAACATTGCAGATACCTTTAAAAAATTACCTATTGTAGCATTTTTACAATCTGGTATGAATACTAAAGGTAGATTCTCATTAACTAGAATTGTAGATAATTCAAGCATTTTAGCAATCTTATTACCTGAGGTTAAAAATTTTATTCAAAAAATTGAAACTGAAAGTGATATGCAAAGCTCTGCAACATTACAATCAATGTTTAATGCATTTGTAGAAGCTAATAAATCATACGATGCAAGAGGTAAGAAATATGTAATTCCTGTTAAAAAAGATGCTGATCCTGCAAGTACACTAGATAATAAGTTATTTATTGATTCAGTTGATGAGCAAAAATCATTTGATCCAGCATTTATTAATAGTAAAGGAGAATTAGTTAAGCCATATAGTAAGATTGGTGACACAGTAAAATTCTCTACTGATAAAGCAACTTATAACAATGCAGTAATTAACAATATTACATGGAATAGAAACCAAATAGTAGTTGATGTTGAAGTTACATTAAGTGATGGTAAAACTGGAATGCATCAATTCTTCTATGCTCCAGAAGGTAGACTGCTGAAATATGTAACAGCTACTGGTGCAACTTATGTTAATAAGGTTAATGAATTAATAGACACTAATGATACGATAATTGTATCACCACAGATGTTATCGTCATTACCTGAGTATTCTGTAGAATTTGATGCTAGACCAGGTGATATGATCATCTCTGAGTATACTAAAAAAGGAGATACAAAGAAGTCAACATCTGAACAAGAAATTGTTGAATTAGAATCTATTGGATACAACTTCAATAGAATTGATGGGCAATTGCAATATACAAGTGATACACCGTTATATCGACTTAAGACAAAGTTTAATTTTGTAAAAGACGATAAAACAGTTGAAGTATTTTCAAATGTTATTGTTGATTCAAATGGTAATGTAGTAGCTAGCATTAATGCTAATGGTACATTAAGTGATTATTCTGCTGGCAATAGATACTTCATTAATTTGAGAAGTGATAGAGTTAAAGGTCAATTTATAACACTAAGTTTGAGTGAAGCATCTCAAATGGCACAACAAGGTATTATTCCTCCTGGAGCTATAGTAGATGTAATGTCTCAAGAAAAACAACCATCTGCTGATAGAGGATTCTTTAATCGTAGTAATTTAGTTTATCTTGATGCCTCAACAAACCAATGGAAAAAACTTAATGAAGTTTATACAGGTGTTGAAAAACCAATTTCTGGATTTGATGTTGATGGCACTAATTACTTTATTGTATATAATGAAGCAGTTAATCCTGGAGTAAGTCTTGCTGCTACTGGTAATTCATCAGTTCCTCTTCCTAAAGGAGTAGGTCCAGGTAACATTGACTTTAGAGACAGATATGTACATCATTCAGATTTTCAAAATAAAGCTGGTGTTATATCACGTAATAAATATAGAGGTGGTTCAATATTAAACCCTGAATTATTAACTGAAGAAAATATTGGTCAACAAGAATTCTTTTACGATGTAATTGATGAATTTGGTAAACCTACAATTAACCCAGACGTTAAGGCAGAAATTGATAAAAGTATTGACATCATTGTTAAAATGCGTGATGATAAAGGTCTAATGCCTGTATTTAACAAATCAGGATATGGTCAATATATGATTGGTGCTGATGATACTACAGGTAAAATGCTTACAGATAAAAATGGAAATAAAGTAGGTATAGCAACTGCTCCTGAAACATTTAAGTATTTGTCTACAAGATTACTTGAGGAATTTGGTTATATTAATCCTAACTTTGTAAAAGAAGCTGAAGGAGTAAAAGAAGTCGTAAGGGTTATGAATCAACCTATAACTGACGAAGAATACTCTGATTTAATGAATAAATGTTTTGCGTAATGAATGTATGTCCTAATATAAGTCTAGATGATTGGAAAGCTTTAGAAAAAGCTGTAGGTAAGTATGAAGCATTTAAAGATTATGTTGAATCTGGTTATCAAATACGTTCTGTAGAAGAGGTACAAGCTAAACTTGAATCTCAAAAAGAACGTGAAAATAACAGACCTGAACCACTACCTCATACTGAAGGATTAATGTCAGGTATTCCAACTGATGTAGGACTAGCATTATTTCATGCATCAGATAGAGATACTAACGATATGATTCAAGAAGTAGTAAGGGATAGTGCTAATACTAGAGCTTATGAAATTGCTAGAAAATTATCAGATGGGTTAGGTGTAAAGTTTAACATCATTACTGCAGAACGTGCAAAGGAGCTTACAAATGGAAGTATAAATCCATGGAATGGTCAAGCTGCATTTTATTTTAATGGTCAAGTATTTTTTGTAGGAGACTCGTTATCTATTAATAGTGTATTCCACGAATTTGCTCACCCATTAGTACGACAAATAATTGTAGACAATCCTACGTTATTTAATAAGTTATATGATGACTTAATTAGTACTCCTGAAGGTCAACTCATTGTTGAAAAAATAAACAAATCTCATCCACAATTAAGTAAGGATGGACCAATGTTTAGAGAAGAAGTTGTTGTAAGTGCTATAGAACATGCAGCACTAAAACAATCTCAGTCTTCAAACTTCATGAAGTTCATTAAGAATCTATTCTATTCAATAAAAAAATTTTTAAGAGGTAAGTTTGGAAAAATTGATGTGTCACAATTAAGTCCATCAACTACTCTTGATCAGTTAGCTATGATGCTAACAAATGAAAATTTTAAAATTGATACAGAGTTAGTTACAGAAAAAGATGTTGTTGCTTATCTAAAAGATTTCCAAGATGAAATCAATGATATGAAACGAATTGATAAAACAGAACTTCAAGCATTAATATATGAAGGATATCAATTAGCAGCTGAACAATTGCGCACTTTACAAAAAGATGGTAACTATAAACAATTAGCAATTATCTTACGTGATCAGTATAAACGTCCTGATATGGAAATTATACTTCAAGACTTATCTAAATATAAGAGCAAGCTTGATAACATAGTAGATAATGAGATTGAGGCAATGGAACTTTTACAATCTCAGGCTAATGCAATGGTTAATACTATTTATAATGTAGATACCATTATTGGTAAGATTCAATTGCATATGGATGATCTATATAAAAGTGGTGATTCCCAATCTAATCTTCAAAAAATAAGTTATTATAGAAAATTAACTGACCATTGGGGTAAATACATTGCACAAGTAAAAGATGTATTCAATAAACCTGGCTCAGGTGTACCAGCAGATTCTAAAATCATGCAGGTAATTAAAAAAATTGAAACTAATTTAGAGAAGATAGATAACGTTACTGATGAAGTATATGCTGATGGTACAAGAGACATTATCTACCAAGAGTTTGAACTTATAGGACGTGATGCTAAAGAACGATATGAAAAAATCATTAGTGATTTAGAGGCTAAAGGTGCTCCTGCTAAAGTTATTGATAGATGGTATAAGGAATATCATGGTCTAACAAAGAATGACTATGCTCAATTTAATACATTACGTCAAAAGGTAAGAAATAAAGAGTACATGTCTAATGCTGAAAAACTTCAATATGCTAATATGCGTATTGCTGCAGGTCAAGGTATTGAGATTACTCCTGAAAAAATTGAAGATTTATTAAAGGGTCAATTAAATGACTCTAGTTGGTTTAATGGATTCTTTGAAGGGTACATGTACAATAATGACCCTATTGTAGGTGGTCTTGCATTGTATGTAAAAAATAACATGAATGAGGTAATGGTTAATGCTCAATCAAAGCTTAACGATTTCTCAAACGATCTTAAAGACTCATTAGAAGCTTATGGGTATAATCCTCGTAACATTGGAGAGCTAGGTCAGAAAGTAGGTTTTCTAGATGAAATTCTATCTGAAGATGAGAATGGTAATAAAGTAAAACGTAAGATATGGACATTATTAAATCCATTCAAGAACTATAGACATGATCTCCAAGTTATTAACAATGAAGTAGAAGAAGCAGAACGTGAGTTTTCAACAACTAATAGTGATGACTCTTTAGTTAAATTACGTGATGCTATTTCTAGACGTAAAGAATTTTTAAGAAAATATTTTTATCAAGAATACAAATCAGAATTTTACGAAAGACAAAGCTTGTTTGAACAAGATGATATTGGTAAAATAGCTGCTTATAAAAGAGATAATATTATTGAAAGGATACGTCAGGTATCTGCGACTGCTACCTCAGAAATTGAGCAACAACAAATTGCTAAGCAAATTGATTTATTATGGCGTGAGTATCGTCAGTTGCATTCTCTATATGATCTATATGGTAATAAAAAAACAGGTAATGATTTAGCTATTGCTGAAAGACTTAGAGAATATAGAAATAAGTCACGTAAATATTACGAATGGAAAGAAAGACCAGGGGTATTCCAGCAGATTTTATCTAACTATGAAGATGAATTAGCTAGTAAATATGGAGTTGGTTCTCCTGAGTATAGAGATCTACGTGAGCAATGGATACGTAAGAACACAAGAGTTGTTATTAAGCAATCTTGGTATAACAGACGTCAAGAAATTTTTGCTCGCATTAAAGAAATCATGGATACTTTACCAAATGCTGAGGCTAAAGAATTAGATATCTCTGCATTACATGAAGCAATAATTGATATTAAATCAGGATTTAGAGATGAAGATGGTCAACCTGATCCATCTGAAATTACACCTGCAGCAATTAAAAAAATTAAAGAACTAGAGCTTGAAATTTCTGAAAGAAAAAAGAAATATGAACAAGGTTTAGATGCAGATGATCAAACAGAACTTAATAATTTATTTAAAATAAGAGATACACGTTCATTAACAAAAGTTGAACAAGACAGATTGAATGTGTTGTATGCTCGTAAGAAGGCATATTCATTAGACAGTTATTTAAGATCAGAGTTAAACAGTCTATATGCACAGCTTGAAGAGATGTCAAGTACTGAAGCTACAGGATATTATGTAGATATTGTAAACAATTTTCTTCAGTTAATGGATACTGACATTGTTCAGAAAGCATTAGGTTCTAGAACAATTACTGAACAATCTGCAAATCGTTTATTAGATCCAGAAGTAATTCAAGCATTAAAAAAACAAAGTTCAGAGTTTGCTAAGTGGTTTGATGATAATCATACAACAATTGAAAAATACGGTAATACATATATTAAACGTGTATCAATATGGTCAGTTGTAAGACCTACAGATCCTAGTGATTATGAACAAACTGAAATAAAAGATAGGCAAGGTAAAGTAATTGAAAAGATTTCAGGTTTACCAGCTATGAAATTCTATAAACAAGAAGTTAAAGAAGAATATAAGAATGCCCAGATAGTAGGTAAAACAATCGATAATAAAGGTAATTGGCTACCTAAATCTGCAGAAGACTTAGATCAGTCATTACCTGATTGGGACAAATACATCAATAAAGATTATTTTGCACTTAAAGAATCTGATCCTAAGCTATTTACTATTCTAGAAAAACTTACTGAACACCATTTACGTAATCAAAATGGATTAGATAACAAATCAAAATTGTACTTAGATTTTCCTCGTTTTACTAGACCAAGAGGAGCATTTTTAGGATTAGGTCTTGAAACAATTCAAAGTACAAAAATAGACGAAGAAGGGAAAAGAAAATGGTCAGGTATTCAGCAATGGGTTAAACGTGTAAAAGAATTCTTTACAGGGTCTACAGATCAAGCTGAAGATGGTTTCAATAACAAATGGGAAAACAATCTAGTTACTATGTCTAAACTAGATTTGTTTGACTCTAAAGAATCTAATATTCCTATTTCAGGATTATATAATATTGATCATGAAGATGTGTCTACAGATATCATTACTTCTATGATGCGATATATGTACTCTGGAGAACGTCAAAAACAATTGATTAAAATATCTCCTATTGCTCGTGCTATACAGAAGGTGGTTAATGATCCAAAAAATAATAAAGATCTGAATACTCTTAATAAGAATAATTTTATCCATCGTCATATCATTACATATAAGCAACGAACAGGAATTTCAGTTAGAGCTAGTCAAGTCAATAACTTTATTGAAAGAGAGTTTGAAGGAGTGAATATGAAGGGACCATTTTCTGAATCAGCTTTTGTTAATAATTTATCATCAGCATTATTTAGTAGAGCATCCTTTCAGTTCTTTGCGTTAAACATTCCATCAGCATTGAAAAACCAATGGTCTGCTAAATTTCAATCTATGATTGAAGCATCTGCAGGTAAATATATGAACGGTATTAGTGCAGCTAAGGGTGAAGCCTGGGCAGTACAAGCTATGGGAGATTTAAGTTTTGGAGGTAACCTATATACTAAAGGACCTAAATCTCTTACTCAACAGATTATTGAAATCTTTGATCCTGTACAAGGTAGGTTTGAAGAAAAGCTTAGAAATAATACTATGTCTAGATCTGTTACAAAAGATATTGTAGAGGGATCATGGCTTTATAGTACAAGAAAATGGTTAGAACTTCAAGCTACTCTTCAGCAGTTTGGTGGAATGATGCATCACATGATGATTGACAGAACTCTACCTAATGGAACAGTAGAAAAGATACCATATATAGAAGCATTTGAGCTTGATGAGAATAATAAAATCAGACTTAAATCAGGTATAGATCCTAAATATGGATTTACTATTAACGAAGATGGAAGTATAAAACTAGGTAGAGAGTTCAATCACTTTAAAAATAAAATGCAACAAGTGATTAACTCACTCAATGGTGCTTATTCAGAATATGATCAACCTGAAGCTCAACGTTACATCTTGTTTAGATTTATGAGTTACCTACGTAGATATTTTACTACTATGGCTATTAAACGTTGGGGATTCAAAGGTCCATTATGGTCACCATCTCCACGTCTTAATCCTGGATTAGGTGAACCTGATATGGGTTACTATATACGTACAGCTCAGATGGTGGGACAAATGGTTAAGAATGCTGACTTTGCACTTAAATATGCTACACCTGAAGAAAAACAAGCTGCTATGAGAGCATTAACTGAGGTAGCAGGATTGATTATTATTGGATTAGTGCTCAGCATGGTATTTGGTTGGGACCCTGATGATGAAGAAAGATATGAAAAACTAAGAAAGTTATCTGGTCCATTAGATTTCTTTGGTGTAGAAGAAGATGCATCTAGACCATTTAATACTGTAGGTTATTTAGAAACACATCTTATTAATCTACTTATGCAGGTAAGAGCAGAGAATGAGCAGTTCATTCCTCTACCATCTGCTACACCTTATGTAGGTGGTGGTCTTTATAACTACTTAGATTTGTTAGATCTTAAGTCTGTAGTATTTGGTCCTACAACTGATACATATCGTCAAATCTTAGATGATATGATACACATTGCTAAAGGAGATGATCAGGCTTACTATTCTCGTGATACAGGTCCATACTACTTCCAACAAGAAGGTGGTAGTAAGTTAGTAGCTAAGATTGCTAAACTTCTAGGATTTACTGGTTCTACAATTGATCCTGCAATGGCTATTCAGAAATTCCACAATGCTCAGGCAATGGCAAGAAGATAATCGGCAACTACAGTATATCCTACGAAAGGACTATCTTTCAAGTTAGGAAAAAAAAGGGGGGAACCAGATGGCTACCCCCTAACTTTTTTACAGAAATTTACCAATGTTTGGTGGTCTATAATTCGCAGATTTAAGAATTTTACCATCTTCACGAAGTAATGGCTTACCATCAGGACCAAGCTTACTCATGTTACTTGCTTGAATCTCGTCAAAGACGTCTTCAATAACATGTTGCAAACCATGCTTTAAGATTGTACCACATAAGATATATAACTGATCACCTAGTGCATCAGCTATACCAACTATGCTTTGATTCTCGCAAGCTTCCTTATACTCTGAATTTTCTTCTTCCATCAATCTATGACGAAGCAAGTATTCATCTTCATTAAGTAAAGTAGGATAACTATTGATCTTTTGTCCAAAAGTGACGTGAAAATTTTCTACAGCTCTAAGTTGTGATTTCATATTACGAAATTAATGAATTAACATAAGAAATAGGAACTGTCACTTCTTGCCCATCATTGGTAACAATATTGTATTCACTACCGTTAACAAATACATTAATTGTCATGTCGTACCCAAAGATGTTGCTTACTTCTTTTTCTAATAAAGCAATAATGTTTGCATCTGTTACTTGATCATTATTAGATAATTTTATAGACTCTTCATATGCTTCTTTAGCAAACTCTACTTCAGCAATCTCTTCTTCAGTAAAATCATCCATAAAGTTTTCTGATACTACAGGAGCTTCAAATGTATTACCTGCTGGGTCTGTGTAATGAACAGTTTCATTATTTTCATTAGCAGTACGTTCAATGTAATCTTCAAGTGGTTCAGGCATTGACTCTGGATCACTAAGATCCATGACAATTGTTTTTGCTGACATGAACGCATCTTCAGGTGTTAAAGGATATGCTGCTTTTTCTAAATGCTGTTCATCCTCAAGCTCTTCTATAGTTAGCAACTCTTCCTCAGCTTCTTCTTCAGTTAGAAGAGAGAATTTGGGAAAATTTTTGTGAGGTACATTTTTCCCTACTTCTGCTATGTCTTCAACTGCTACTTGATATGCATCTTCAGGTAATTCAGATGTATTAACTACATTATCTTCAATAGATAAATGTTCAGCTGTTTTCATAATGTCACTTAATGTAAGATAATTTATCTTAAGATAATTATGAATGAAGCCTTGTTGATGCAACCACAGCTTTGGATGTGAAGACTTAATAACTGTCAAGATATGGCAGTATACAGTCCACAAACTATCGCTTGGAGTTGAATATACATAACTTGGTTTATTATATTCTTTCTTAATTGAACTAAGTTGCTCAATAGAAATCATATCATATGTAAAATACAAGTCTCCTAAAATTGCTGCAATTTGATTTCTATTTACAGTCAAGTGTTCCATTTGCTTTTTAGTTTGCAAAAGATCTTTGTAATACTTTTCTGCTCCAGAAATCTTTTCTGCAATAATATCTCTAGCTAATGAGTCTGCATCTCCAGTATGTTTGCGAATAAATGCATTGTCTTCCTTATCAATGATGTATGCATTATTTTCCCATGAATACCCACCAACAGCACATTGGAATTTGGTAGACTTATCATATGAGTTTACCCAGTTAAATGACATTACAAATGTAGGATCGTCATTTCTCTTAATGATATAACTACCACGTGCTACTTCTAAATTATTATTAGCTCTATATTCTTCTGATACAATTTCAAACCCTGCTTTTTTAAGCTCATTTTTTGCATGATTGATAATAAAATCGTGTGATATTACAGTATAACTTGCTGTTTTTGCTGGCAGAGGAACTGCAATAAGTTCCGCTGCTGTTACTAATTTTGTTGTTTTAGACATTTTAAAATAAATTTAATTGTGTATCAAATAAATGTGGGACGATATTCATTTGTTCCCTTCTTATACATTCTAAATAATATCGATCATCTACATCATACTCTTTCCATTCTTTTCTTTCTTGTTTATTAAATACTGTCTGATACCATCTACCTGCCTCAAGTTGTATCTCTCTACCATCTGATAGGTTAGTTTTAATTACTTTAGACCCACTAGCGGAGATATAATACCTTAGAGTTTTTTGTAATGGTGATTTTTTCAGTACTCCATCATTAATTTTGTGTTCAATGAATTCCCAGTTACCTTTGATCTTTACACCAGCACAATAGTCTAGGATATTACGATTAGCTTTCAAGTACTCAGAAGGATCTGTACCATTGAGAAAATAATGATAAAGAGCTTTGCGTACTATAAGATGACTCTTGTTCTTATGTAGTGGTAAGCCTTGAAACTCAAATCTACCCTTACACTTAACAGGTGCGTGATAATACTTACCATCTTCAATTTTTAGCATATTGTGAGGATTGCTTAAGAGCTTATTATATGTCTCTTCATCTACCTCTTTATACTTGTTAATTGCTATGTAGTTGTTTACATCACCTATGATCATCTTCTGATACTCATCGTGTTCAAGTTCAAGGTTGGTTATTCTTTCCCATTCTTGACATATTTGGAAATATTTTTCCTTGTATTCTTCAGGGATCATCATCTCAAGACCATCTGTATTCTGCATGAGTGGAATAGCACCTGGGATACCTTCTGCTAACATTTCATAAAGCATAGTCAATGAAAGTTGTCCATTGATGGTTACTCGCATAGTTAGTTCTGGATCATATAGGAAACTATCCTTTTCATTAGATAGACCATAGGTTGCATTAAGAATAATCTTATATACATAGTTTCTAGGGTCTTTCTTAGGAATCTTCCTACGTTCATTGAAGAACCACTCATACTGATCACAAAACTCTTTCTTAGGTAGATGTGCAGGTGACCACCCATTTCTAATAATTAGATTGGGATAGAAACTTACAACATCTGAGGTAATGATAATCATACCATTCTTAGCCTCATAGATACCTGCTTTACGAGCACCATGTAAACCACCTAATGCATAATCTGTATTGACACCCTTATAACTAACTGTATGCTTGAATGCACCTTTAGTATGTTCAGGATTGACTATTAAACTTTGAAAAGCTTTGTGGAGTCTTTGAAATTCAGGACGCTTGAAGGATATGTATGATAGTAAAATATCCTTGACGACTATACGCTCACGTAAGGTACGCATCTGTTTGAGTTCGTATTTTTTGATACCTGTTTTCTTACTTAAGAAGAGCAGGAATAACTCTTTACTGATTTTAGTTTCAGATGCGCTGTATAAGTCTATTTTGTATTCATCTGTTAGTGTCTTACGTAGGCGTATTAAGTCTGCACTTAGTTCCATTATTCTTTTAGTACTCCTTACATCATTAATACAGTATCTTACTATTTCGTCTTGTTCTGATACAGAAGATATCTCGTATGTATGATCATATGGCATATCTACAATATCTTCCCAATCCATACTATATTGAATCCATTTGAGACTACTACGCTTAGCTTTATTATCCCAATGGTTCAATCTATATACATCTATTTGTTTTATCAACAAATCCTTAGGACTATACTTTAGAAACTCTCCATTGTTTTTTAGTCTAATAGCATCTTGGGCTTCCTGATAGATAAGTCTTACTACTTCTAAAGGTTTTAACTTAATTAATGTATCTGCCTTTAGTAATATAAACTGTGTTATTTGACTATCGAAATTAATCCCATTGTATGAGATGTGATACTCATGCTTTGCAGCATTATTTCTTAAGAAAGATATAAGCTTACTTAAATCGTTTTGAAATTGACTTATAATGAACACATGTGTTTCATCAGTTTTATAACTTTCAAACACTGCTACAAAACATGAACGCATTGTTTCGTAGTCCATTACATAATGATTTTTCATACTATTTCAAATCCAGCAAAACGCATGATATATACAAACTCATTGAGTAAACTTGTACCTACTCCATGTATCTTGAGTAGATCTGCTTTACTCATATCTTTAAAAGTACTAGGAATCATTTGATCTCTCATTGATGAACCATCATAAGGCAACTGATCGCGTAGTATCCAAAGTAGTTTACTACTGATTAATTTTCTTTCATGCAGCTCATACAATGAAGTATCAGGATTTATCTTTTCTAAAGAAAGTTCATTAAGACGTTTTTGACTTTGCTCTTCTTTGTATTGAGCAATTACTTTCAACGCTGCTTCATATTGACGTTTAGTAACCATATCTATTATGTTCAGTTAAGCTGTTCCCCCATTAATTGGTAAAAAAAGGAGGGCATACAACCCTCCTCACTAATTTATATAATCTATTGATTATTTAATATCCATCCCCGTAGCATCTACTAATCCTGGTTTCTCAGGCATAATGATTTCAGGATTATCTTTTTGACGTGCTAGTTTGATGTACTGCATGAAGTCATAATCATCAGCATTAATAGCGTATGCATTAATAAAGTTGATGATTTCTTTTTCTTCAATGATGTAGTATTCATGAAATGTTTCAAGAGTTCTACGTTCCTCTTTGTAAGGTTTACCGTTTTCACGTTTATTTACTTTCAAGTAAATCATGTCTCCATTATCATCTAACTTTGGTACATTGTGAAATACTTGTTTTTTAATTTTACTGATTACAGCAAGTAAGCCTGTATTAATATCGAACAGTGCTTCTGTGTAAGGGCAGTCATCACTAGCTGGGATCATTTTAAAACTCTTTGCTTCACCCCAGTAGTTACTAGCTAAAATCATGTTTTTTCCTAAACTCATAATTAGTGTTTTGACAAATGTAATGAATTAAATTCTATTTTTAATTCGATTGGTTTACTGATTAATGTTTCATGATCCATAGATGGGGGACTACATAACTGCCCTACCTTTATTAACATATTTATATCGCATTCAAGTAAATCTGCGTATGTATGAAAATGATTTTCTGGATAAAGATAACTATCAATATATGCTGCGTGGTATGGGTTTGATGCAAAAAACTTGATGACTTTAAATTTAAATTGACTACTTAGTTCTGAATAATGACCTGCAATTATTTTTTTGTAATCATGACTATGTTCTGAAAAATCAAATACATATGCTACCATATTTTCAGGTAACAGATAATAGTCATAAAATAGTTTATTTGATAACAGATATCTTTTCTCAAAAGATTTAAACTCTTCATCTGTTCTATTGTGATAGACACATATAAGTTTTACATCTCCTAACGTAAACATATCTTCCCATACCATGTATGTATCTACTGGTACAATACTGCATCCTTGTTTTATTCCCAATAAAGGGTATAAGAACATCTTACTCTTTTGAAAATATTCTCCATATATTTTAGTAATCTCCATGTTTAAAGTGTTTATAGTACAACGTTTTCAGTTATAAACTGATAAGGTAGAGAATAATCACGATGCTCGTAATGATACTTAGCATGAGTAAGTATTGTCTCTAAGTTATCTAACCATTTAGACATTGACTCGTCGCTAACTTTAAAAGGATATACCTGACCATATTTGTCAATAACAATAAAGTTAAATGTTATAGACCATGTATCATCTAACACATCTTTTAAAAACTCCTTGACTAGTTTCATATATACTGCTGCCTGCATACTATAGTTCCAGTAAGATACAGATTCAGGAAAATCAGATAATGATTTACTACTAGTTTTCAAGTCATTGATAACAACAGTTTTACTTCTTGTATCAACAACCATATTATCTATGATTCCTTTTAATCCAAATGGATATTCTTTTAATTCCATATCCATTTCTTGCTCGTTGTATATTCCTAATACTACTCCATCATTGAGTAGATCAAGACCTAGCAAGTCTCTTATCTTTTTATTTTCTTTCAAACTATCAGCTACCTGAGTACACTTGTCAAGTGTCTGTTGGTCAATGATATCTTTACCTTTTTTAATTTTTAAGAAGTTAAAGTAGGCTATTGTTTCAGGAGTCAAAACTTTCTCAAGTCTTTTCTCATCTCCTGTTTTCTTAACACCGTCTTTATCAGCCTTCTTATCATCTACAAATTTTTGATATAGATTGATTTGTTTTAGGGTTTGAAGAATTATATCAGGATAATCTGATAACTGAAGTTCTGAGTCGTCATTTTTGACTAACTCATAAACCACATCAGCTACCATTTTTATATTATCAGAAGGTAATGATAATGGAGCAATGATATACTTATCTTCAAACGATGTTGAGTCTAACATTAGATAGTGGATTAGCTTACCCTCTATCAAATGTATATCTGATTTGATTTCTTTATTACCCAATACGTACTCATTGTAGAATAAGACTGGAGAATAAACTAATCTGTTTAAGCTACTGTAGCTAAATTTAAATTGTTTACTGTAAAAATCGCTTTCTTTAATTATTTTATTTTCATTCATCATATTCAATACCTTCATTAGGTCTTAACTCGTTGTTGCAATAATCACCTCGTTCTGTATGATTAACATTGGCATATTCCTGTAACACTTTATGAACTGATTCTTTGGTTAACTTGCCATATTTCTTTAACATATTACAGAGATTTTCTACATTTCTAAATCCTAACTTAGATGGAATATTATGCAGTTGATGTCCATAATAATCTAATAGACCTTTGAAATTTTTATGATGTCCTTCAGGACGTCCATTGATTTTCCATTTGTGTTTGATTAATAGCAAATAATTATTAACAATACTTTCTTCGTAATTGCTATTACTCATAATTTCCATGGCAAGTACGATGTTGTCGTTTTGATTAGACTTAAACATTCTATCAAGCTCTTCAGCTTTTTCGTCTGTAATAATTATAGAGTCTTGATTGATTGTGCTTAATATATCTTCTTGATAACGAAGCTTGGAATATAGACTTGGATTAGGTAAAGTTAAATAATTTTGAATAAGCACCATATACTTATACCAAAAATATTTACCAGTTGTACTTTGTAAATAATCCCTATAGTCTTGAATATCTTGTTCGTACATTATAAATTCTAAGTCTGGATATCGTTCAAAGTTATCTACAAGATGTTGACTATATACAGGACTAGTTTTTTCAAAACAAGCAATACTAAATATTCTTGAGTTTATTTTATCAGGTATCGAACATATTCTTTCATATTTAATTTGTTTTGTAGTTAAAGATTTTAAAGAATTGTTTGATGTATTTTGACCAATTATGATATAATCAGCTTGTTCGATATCTCTAATACTTTTGAAATTATATTTACTTTCTGCATCCTTAAGTTTAAATCTTGAGATAGTTAAATCAGGGAGATAAAATAACTTATCCCCCTCTTTAACTTCAAGCTTTTTACTTTTAGCATAACTAACTGCGTCATTATATTTGACGTTATATACAAGACTAACTCTTAAACAACCCTGTATTTTTGGATCGTAAGTAATTAAAGCTCTTTGTTTTATCATATTACTTTGTAATTAGATCATTTACTGTAGGCACAATTAATAACTTTTGAAATTTTAATTTGTTACCTGTAATTAATCGTTTAGCGATAATATACTTCAAGTCGTTGTTAAATAAATCATCTTCTTGAATTATAGTTGCTATACGATCAATTGTTTTTTGATCAATAGTATTACTACTTGAATAATACAGGGCATAATTAGTTAATCTAGTAACCATCAGATTTGCTAAATCAGCTCTATATCCAGAATGGTCATAGATAATATCCCTTAATTCATTTACTATTGTACCTGTTACACCTTCTAATAACATTCTTTGAGGTGTAATTAATTTATCTAACTTATTAGCGATAAACTGAGTAAATAAACTTGATACCTCTACACCTACAGAACCTTCACCAATTTGTTGGATTAATCCTAGCTGTTCTTCAAACTTTGGAATAGAACTAATTGCGTTAAAGAACGTAGTAATAGATCTTGGATTTACTCTTTCATTTACAACCTCTGGATGCATCATTAGAAAATTGATACATCGACTATCTATATTATTTTGTTCTGCCCATTCTGCCCATCTGTTTATATCAAACTTAAACTCAACACTAATGAATCTAGTTCTTTGTGCAACATCAATTGCATTTACCATGTAGTTACCATTATCAGGATTAGCAGTTAACATAATATGCCAATCTTTAGGTAGCTTCCATGAGATATATTCTTGTCTGTCACATATCTCCATTAGGGCTTGAATAAATCTTAAATCTGAACGATTCCAATCATCAATGAGTAGAATACCTCCACCTACTTTATCTGCAATCCATTCAGGTGGACAATAGGACATTCTCTTTTGTCCTGTAAATCTATAACCTTGATGAATATATTCTTCAATAGCCTGTTCATCTACCCATTGTTGAATCTTAAGTCCAGACTCAGCTTCTTTAATAAGTTTAAATTGTCTTACTGGGAAACCAACTAAATCACCTAGCTCCTCAATTTGAGATAGGTTCAATTTAACAAGGTTTAAGTTTTCTTCTTCTGCTAGTTGAAGTACGCTACTTGTTTTACCTAGTCCTGATTCACCAATTATCTCTACTGCTACAGGATTTTTACCCTCTGATTGTAATTTTCTATTGTTACTAATGATGTGTCTTAAAAATACTTTTAACTCGTTACTTTCTAATCTTACACTATTCATACTTATAATTTTATATATCTAGTTTAATTGTTTGTCCAGGTAAATCATAGTTCATTTTACTTTTACTACTTAGTACCCAAAGAATATTTCCTCTAGCATTGATTGGTGCAGGTGCTTCTCCATCTGTAAAGTATATTAAACAGCTTATGTTTTTTATATGCTCGTTATAATAATCTATTACAGGTTGAAAGCTTGTACCTCCTCTACCATGAATAACATATTCTTTTCCATGTACATATTTATCTACATGAGATATTGCGGTATCACAATGAATAATAGTTACTTCACTACCAGTTTTCTGCAAGTGATATATCTCTGATAAAAATTCAGTTAGCTCAGATTTACTTACAGATCCTGAAGTATCTATTGCTACTAATATATGTTTCTTTTGTTTGATCTTTAGACCTGGATTACCTTCGTATCTTTTACTAAGTTTTCTTCTACTCTTCTTTGTATAAATTTTTACTGACTTGCCTGAGAATCTTCTTATGTATCCCTTCCAGTCAAACTTAGATTCTGGTTCTTCTAATAATGCATTTAATATTTCTGCAAATTCACCTGGTACAGAACCCTTGTTCTTTTGAACTGTCTCAGCTGTAGTTATTAAAATACCTTTTAGTTGTTCACGTATTACACGTTGTGTACCTTCATCTAAACTTTCTACATCTCCCCAATCGTGATTAGTAAGTGTAATATTAGTACCGTTAGGTAGCTCTATTGAAGTATCTCCATTTTCAGCTGCACTAGTTAATTTCTGTTTGACATCATCATGTAACTCTAATAGTTTATCATAATAATATTTAGTACCCTTTTTAGGTTTTAGTTTTAATTCAGGAAAACTATGTAGCCCTAAACCATTTTCAGGTAACCAACTAGAATCAATATATTGATTTATTTCGATGTCCATTGCATAATTAGCAATGAGTCTATTTACAAGGTGATCATAATCTGTAAGATGAAAGAACGCCAGATGCATTAATTCATGTTTGAGTAGACCCTTCTTCTGTATTGGACTTAAACTGTGCCAGAATGTAGGTGCTATCTTAAGACTAAAACTTATTCCTGATACACTAACACATGCTGTTTTTACAGATTCATCAAATACTTTATTTAAAGAAACTAACAGTAATCCATAGAAAGGTTCATCAAACATTAACTCTTTAGTTGTTCTAGCTAAAGATTCGTGGTTAATGTCCATATGATTTATTTAATCGTATTCTTCTACATCAGCTGCTATTTCAAACTGATCTCCAATAAGTCTTAGCTTTTTAGCTAAAATCTTTGCTAGGTTTTTTACAGCTTCAGGTTCTAAACTCTCTAACCATCTATTTTGCGTGGCTTCTGTACAGTCTTCAAAACATGTTGGTTCTCTATTTTCTTCTTCAGGGAATTTTTCAAATATGTATACTCCACTTAAGTTTCTTCTTCTCATTACTTTATTTTATAAAATTTTCCTAATATGTTACCATTTAAAAACTCATCACCTTCAAGTACACCTAATACAAATTGGTATTTACATTCAGCATAAGATAAACTCAACTTGCTAAAACATATTTCTAGAATTTCTCTACGAATTAGTATACCATCTTTTTTAGCTTTCTTTAATACATCGTTACTACTATAGTAGTTCTGATATGTAGCTTTCTTAACACGCTTATAAGTCTTTAATCTTTTGTCTGTAGGAATGTTCTTCTTTGATAATTTTGTTTTGACATCTGCATAGAAATTCTTTTTTCCAATGTAACGCACTGTTTTACCATCAATGATTGCTGACATTTCATAAACAAATCCAACAGCTCCTTCTGGAATCATGTCCTCAGTGAATTCTTTTTTTTCGTATATCCAACTCATTTTAACGCTTTTAACATATGAAACATTACTACTTTAACATTTTTAATTCCGTAATCTTTTACAGAATCAGATAGATCTTTAGACATTTGAACATGAATACAAGGAATTTGATACAGTTCTTCATATCTATTCATAGCTTTTATACCTGCTGAATCATCATCAAACATTGTAAATATTTTAGTATACTTTGTCTTTAACATGTTCATGTAATCTTCAGGTATCAAACTGTTTTCACTGTCTGGTGCTATTGCATCTATACCTTTGAATCCCAATGCTTTGAATGTAAGTAAATCTTTTAATGAACTTGTAATAATTAAATACTTTGCATTAGTCATTTGATCTGATCCTTGAATATAATCTTGAACTTTAATGAATTTCTTTTTGGTTTGATGGGGTTGATAGATCTTACAAAGTTCTCCTTTAGAATTATAATATCCATAAATACCATGAACGTCAATGTTAATAACTTCTTGAGTGTTATCACTTAGCGTTCTTGTCATTGCATATGACTTGATAGGTTTTACATTATGAGCATTAAGAAGATTAGAGTTGATTCCATATTTCAACCAATAGTTAGCATCAGCTGTGTTCCATTTTCTTAGAACTACAGATGATACTTGATACTTAGATTTGATATTTATTTCCTTTAAACAAAGATCTACTGGTAAAAAGTTATTATTCTTTAAATACTGATCGTAGTCTTTGAGTATTTTATCTACTGCATTATAATACGATATACCATATAAAGAAGATACAAGAGATGGACCATTACCTGACAAACCACTTGAAAAATCTTTGAATTTATAACACTTATCATCAAAGTTGTAGTATAAACACATCGATGGAGTTCGTTCTTTTTTAAATACAGATAGGATTTTTACTGTCTGACCTGTTAATTTTTCAGATAGTTTTAGGTAATGCTCAAATATCCATGTACTTGGTACATCATCAATAAAGATCATTGGTCTATCTAACTTGAGCATAGCTGAAATAAATAAGGGGGCTTGTTACATCCCCCTGTTATTTATTAAATATCAAATCCTTCATCTATGATATCCACATCTAATGGATTATCATTGATATCAAGATTGTCTGTATCTATATCAGTAGTATCAACAACTGTATTGTCATCCTCAGCTTTGAAGCCATCGACATTATCAATAACTACTTTTTTGAAGTGTTTACTTTCGTCATACTTTAATAGTTCTTTTTTACTATTAGGATTAACAAAAGCGTTGTGATAAGTTTTACCTACCTTCTCATACTTAGCAAAAGATAAATTAGTTCTTAACTTCCCTTCTTGATCTAAGTACTGATCACCTCTAATACAGACATTCAACCACTTATCTTTATAAGGCATATCAGCATTGAATGCTTCAATCCATTCATGACTTGTTGCGTATTTACCTTGAGCTTCTCTAAACCATTCTACACATTCAAGTTCAACACATAGTCTTAATAGATCTTCAAGAATTGCTTCGTCTCTTGGTACTTCTTTACCTTTGTATGGATTGTATTTAGTTCTATAAGCCCATGTAGAAAATTTAACTTTACCTACATATCCTTCATGTTTAGGACCATCTGGATTTTCTTTGTCTATTGGATATCCTTCAAAATCTTCAGAAGGTTTTTCTGTTTCCATAAACATTTGTAGGAATAATCCATCTTCATTTTTCCAGTATTCTTCTGATAATATAAATTTCAAGATTCTTACCTTGTGATTACCTGGCACGATACCTTTATATTTACTTTTGTTGCTATTCCCTGCACCAGGAATATTCATCTCAATACTTAATCCCATTTTTTAATTGTTTAATTAATCGATATATACTTTATTCCAATGAGTCTTGAACTCATCATTTACAATTTCAGATAGTACAATTTCTTGATTCTTCAAATGTGCTGGTCTTGCACCACAAGAAATTTCATCTTTAGTCTTGAATGTTAAAATGTTTTGGTTACCTTTTCTGTATAGATATCCAATAGCATCGGATTGCGAAGATAATATTCTTTTTATTTTACCTGTTAGATCAAGGTCCATAGAATTAACTTCTGTTCCTGACTTGTCAATCATAGCATCTTTTACGTGTCCTAATAGAATAACTTTAGGAGCATACGTTTTGATTTCTTCTATTACTTTGACAATTGCATCTCGTAGATATCCATAACCTTGTCCATTAGGTAAATTAAGAACGCTACCATACTTTAATTTAGCAGACTCTGGATCTATCTTTTCTTTACCATCAACTGTAATTTTCTTTATCCAACTAGCTTTACCCATTGGTGTTTTCATGTACAGTTTTTCTGCTTCTTTAATACACATTGTTTCTAATGCAGTAACAGTATCAACTGCAATGTAGTCATATGGATAACCATCCTCTTTAATAGCTTTACCTATTTCGCGGATCTCATCTACACTATTTGCTTTAATCTTTAAAGCATCTACGTAATCTGAACCTGATTCTAAATCTAGAATTAAACAGTTAGGAAGTTCAGCTAATAAACTTGTCTTACCTACCTTTGGTTTAGAAAAGATGATTAAGTTATTAGGACTTTTAGTTGTTGCGGGCAGCTTTGCCTTTGGAAGAACTATACTCATTTTGTTACTATTTCATTTAACCATTTCTTACGACTTACTGGTTTCTTCAATAAGATTGCAGCTAAATCACGTATTGTCATATCAGAAATTAATGGATCTTCATTAGGGTTTGGAATTTCTTCAATGTCAAATTCTACATTCTGTGCAGGTTTAGTTCCTGTGATTTTAGAGATGTAGTCATCATCAATAAGTTCTAGTTCTTCTACTGGAACAATATATCTAATGTTACCTGTTTCAGGATGTGGATCAGACTTCTTGTACTCAGTAGCATAGTAGGGATTATATGTCCACTTCCATAGTCTATTCTGTGTATCTTCTGAGTCATACCCTTTACTTACAAAGTGTGTATAAATGTCTTGACCTTTTTTAAAGTCTTGTTCAAAAAATGATACCACTTGTTCTGATTCTCCCATAGGGATATAACATATCCTAGGAATAAATAATGGATTGCTTAATCCAAGTTTTTCAAATTTGTGTTTGTGTAACTTTCTAAGATCATCAATCTTCTCTTTAGTTGATTTCTCACCTACCATTGTTTTAATTTTTGTTACTTACTTTTTTTACTTGCTAACGTATGACGAGGTGGAGTTTCCATCTCCTCAATTTCCATTGTCTTGTACTTTGCTCTAAAGAAACTCATTCTTGTATCACCATTTCTACATTTTATGAAATGAAATACTAGTACTGAATCATCTTCTATAATAAATCGATCTGGTCCATAGTATTTGATAAATTTCATTGCTGGTCTATTGATTCCAATAACTAAGTCAGCATGTTGTAGTAAAGCATCTGCTCCAAATAAATCTGTTTCAAGTATGTAGTTACCATACTTTCCATCTTCATTACGTTCAGGAGATTCAACTTGTCTACCTAGTTGACTAAGAATTATAAATATGATTGGATATCTACGCTTTAATTTGGTACATGTTTCACCTAAGAGATAGAGTAGCTCATGTTTATTTGATCCTTTGATTAGAATTGAGTGGTCTAATGTAATTACTGTATTACAATATATCTTTTCACCATTCTCTATAACTGCGCTATTCTCCATGTACTCATGTATAGTAGCTTCAAATTCTTCTATAGATGGTGGTGTTTCTACCTCGTCTACTGGTAGTTTAGATGCTTCAATTGCATAGTTCTTACATTTTTCAAAGTCGTCTTGAGATAATGGACCATCACCTTTTTGATCTGCATTACATAAATATCTGTATGATTTCTTTGCAACACTGGTGAATTCTCTTAGTCTTGATTTTTCTGATACCATTTCAAGAGTAAACTCTAAAACCTTTATATTCTGTCCTTTGTTTAACTTGAAACCTTCACGTATGATTTGATCTTTGATGAGGGTCTTCCCTGTACCTGGTCTTCCCCCTATTACTACTAAGGAGTTCCATTCTATACCATCTACACCTGCTTCATTTACTTTATTCCAAGGAGTTCTATATGTTTTTATCGTACCTTCTATACGACCTCTCATATATTTTAATGCGGATATGTATCCCTCTCTCCTTGATTTCCAAGGTAGTACTTTTTCTTTTGACATTCTATCTGGTTATGAAGTAAAGATAATAATTTTTAATAATTTATACAACCTTTACAGAGAAGCGAGTATCCTCTTCTTCATCTCCTGATAAGATAATTTCACAATAATTTGCTAGGTCAGAGGAATACGTTTTATCTTGATCTTGTTTACGAATAAAGTATTGTGACGTACGCATATACTTGTATCCTTGAATTTCATATTCATATATGTATCTTTCTGTTGCAAGAATAATTGTGTCCCAATCATAATCAAAGTTATCAAAGAACCACTTGAAGGCATTCTTCAAATTGTTCAGATTAGTTCTTGCATACTTACCAGTTGGTAACTTTCCAGTAGGAAACAATTCATTGTAGATTTTAATATTCTCTTCGTAGTTGTCTCCTAACTTTTGAGCTGTAGCATTTTTAGCATGGTGTACAAACAAATCTTCAACTTGCTTAATTAGTTTTTTAGCTTTTTCTGTAATGATTATCTTATCTTCTTGAGTAATAATTACATATTCTTTAATAACTAATGCTTGTAACTCTAATGCAATATTGATTCCTTTGGTTTGAATGTTATCTTTCATGCATGCTAATAGGTAATACTGATTAGGATTTATACCTTTAGAACTGATGATGTCAAATATTTCTTTTTGTTTTAGCATGGTACATATATAATTCTTATAAAATATTTATTTGGTAGAGTTCTAGTATTATGATGCATCTCGTAATCTTTACCAGACATAACCCAACCTACATCTTCTGCCATTGTTATAAACTGTTCATCAGTTAATGTGTTAGGGCTTGTCTTATTTTCATGACAATACTGTGCTAATTTATGATCATTTTCAATCAAATAAATCTTAATGTTTTCTGTTACCATTTGATTTCGTAATTATATTGTTTTTTAATTGTTGTATCTACTTCTTTAAAAATGTTTTGATGATGCCATCTCTTATCTTCATGATACACGGCTGAAGCAGGGTGAGTACATTTAAAAATAAAGTTGTTGTCTTCATTGATATGATTGCCATATGACTGCGCAACATTACCCATCAATAAATAAACAATACCTGTATCTTGATTTAAAACATCTAATACATATTTAATAAATGGCTCCCACAGTTTTGTATGTGAACCTGGCTTACCAATTTGTGTTGTCAATGCACTATTAAGTAATAGTATTCCTTGCTTAGACCAATCTTTTAAATCATATGTATGGTGATGTTCAACACCTGCTTCTTCTAACCCTTTGTATATATATTTAAGACTGGGTTGTATTTGACTAGGATGTTCAGTCTTACTACAACTAAATGCTATTCCATCAGCTACTCCTTCACGTGGATAAGGGTCTTGAGCTAACATAACAAGCTTTAATTCATTGTAAGGACAGTGTTCAAACGCTCTAAATATGTGTTTAATAGTTGGAGTGAACTTGTCACCTGCTAGTGACTCCTTCATCAGAGTCTTTAGTATGGTTAAAAAATCATCACTAAGTATAAATAATTTTAGTTTATCAGCCCATCCTGATGGCTTTAATTGTTCATATAATTTCTGTTGTACTTCTTTTAATTTATGATCCATAAATAACGTATATTTGTTAAAACTTTTTATTATGTCTGCTACTAACTCTCAAATAGAAGTGTTTCCACTTGATGCCACTGTTACTATTGAAGTATCTGGTTCTTTCTATGCACGATTAACTCAGCTTCTTCTTGATCATGCAATGACTAAAGACGCTAAAGAAATTACTGCGGCATATGAAAATATAAAAACAAATGAACCAAAAGATGCATATGAATATCATCTGTTGACTCTATCTGTTTTAGTAAAAGATATTGAAGCTCAAATTAAAAAAGAAAATAAATTTGAAAAAGTTGACGAGTCTACTTTGAAAAAACTTGCCGAAGATTTAAATTCAAATGATCCCCAATCTCAATCGCAGCCTGAATAGCTAGATTTAATTCTTCAATGCTACATATGCTAAATGATTTACAGTAATCATCCCAGCATAGTCCTGCTTTCTCTTTTACCATGAGTTGCATTTCTTCAAAGGAATGACCTGATTCTGTAGCTAACTCTCTAATTGAAACTTTTAATTTGGATATTTGGGCATATGTCCCATTGTCTACATTTGCATCGAAGAAAACATTTACTGATTGACCTTCTTCTAATGACTCTATAAATATTTTGTACAAGGAATGATCTCCATCTTTATGGATTAGTTTACCATTTTCCTTGGTTAGTTTAATACTAAGTATACTTTTCTTTTGTGTCATATAGTTAATTCTAATTCTTTTACTTCCTCTTTTACTTCTTGTTCTTGTAACGGCAGAAATCTAGAGGCTTTAAAATATTCATATGGAAAAAAAGAATCAATCTCAGCTAACTTATAGCCTAAGATTGATTGTAATTGCATATGGGCAATTTCTATAACTGTATACACCTGACCCTCTACCACTCGTTTATTAAGTGGTAGCTGATCAGGTAATCCAGCATCATTGATACAAATAACTTTAAACGGAATCATCTTTCTTAATTATTCGTTTTCTTTTATTTCTTTGAGGTAATATTTTTAAATCTACTACTGCATATCGATTAGCTTCAGAACACTCTTCGCATTCTTGTTGCTTCTTATTACCTGCAAAGTATGCACCACATGATGTACAAAGTTTAGAGTAGAATCCTGTTGAAAATGTAGATGGTAATAGTTTAAATATTACGGATCTACCTGAGTTAATAAGTTTGTTTTTAATTAGTTTGTACCATTGTTTAAATTTGATTTTATGAACGGCACCTTCTTTTGTCTGTATATATAAGTTTGTTAAGTACATATCTTCAGTCATTTCACATGCTGTGTTAGGTCCAATAATATAGTAATTACCTTGCAAAGTAATGTGACTTACTTTTACAAGATCAATTGCTTTACCACCACTACACAACACAAGTTCCATACCTGCCCATATGTCTTTATCTTTTACGGGTACTGCGATTACTGTACCTATTTGTTCCATTATTCAACTATTTTCGTTTCTAATCCTACGTTTTCAAATAGATAAGACATCTCTTCTATCTGATAATAATCTCCATGCTTAACATCGTATTGACCTGTGGAATTAATTATTGTAGCACACTGTTCTGCTTGATTAGGTTCGTGTTCACAAAATTTAATTATACATGCAGTAACGAAACTAACATCACACTTTTTGTTTTTATAGACAATTAATCTAGCCATATGATTTTATCTTGATCAAAATGTTCTAATGCGCTTTTGACCCAGTTCTCATCAACTGTGTCTTTATAACACAATATATGAATTCCTGATGTATCATTTGGATTTAATCGTAATAATCTTCCAATTTTTTGTGATGCTTTTCTATTATTAGAATAAGAATGCATAATTATTCCAGATCTCAGATTAGGTATATTTATACCTTCACTAAGTTGTTCTACTGCAGATAATAGTTCTATTTCTCCTGACATAAATGCCTTAAGATTATCTGCTGATTTTGGATTGCTACTGTGGTAGCTGTGAGGACATAAGCGATCAGCTTGATCTTGTGTATTAGCAAAAACAATTGTCTTAGTCTTACGTCTACTCAATAGTTTCATTACATATTTTTCTTTGCTAGGATAAGTCATCATAGCTTTCATTCTTAAAATGCGAAGCATTTGAAGTTCCTTACCTTTATCAGTAACATATAGTTTAGAACTCCAGTACTCATAGTTTTGTTTCTCTGATACAAACCATTGAGATCCATTTTTACCTTTCATTGGTATTACTTTCTCAGTACTCAATGGTATACTATGTACATAGATTCTATAGTCATTAAGTATCTTATCCTCTACAGCAGTATCTGTTTTGTATTCATATACTTTAGGGCAGTATTGATTACACATCTCACCCTTCTCTCCTGTCTTATATTTAGGATAAGTTCCCGTAAGACCTATTATACCTACGTTTTGATTTACACAACATGTCAAATAGAATCCATGATTGTATTTTAGGTTGTGGCATTCATCTAGATAGATTACAGCGTAGTCATATTTTTGTTTGGCTAACGATCTGTAAGTTGTAAAGTCAATCATATCTAGTAAATGTTCTAGATTATTTGATTCAGCTTCTTTTTTCCAGCTGTCAAATATAGAAAGTTTAGGAGCAACAACTAAAAATCTTTTAGGTTTAGGTAGAGTTTTTAGTACGCTCTCCATATGCTTTAATCCAAGTAATGTTTTACCAACACCCATTGATATTTCTACACCTGCATGGGTATGTTTCATTAATATTTCTAACGCCTCATTTTGAATTTTAGTTTTACTATTGCTCATAATTATATCAAATGTTTACTAATTATTCTAGTTTTAATATCCTCATATTTGATTTTAGAATTGCAGTAGTTAGTATTAAATGATCTCTTAATGCTTTTACATGCATTTATTACAGTGGCATGATCACAATCTAAAGCTCTGCCTATAGTTGAATAACTATAACCTAAGTCTCTTGCTATATAACAAAAGATATGTTTAAATACCATAAACTCATATACCCTAACTTTAGATAATATACCGTTATTAATGGCTACATTTCTTCCCAATCTGCATTTTACAATTTTACCAGGAAAGTATTCAAACAGAACCTCATTTACCTGATCCATCAAATCAGTTATACTTAGCTCAGGTATTTTAGAATGTTTTGAATTTTCTAGATTAATTCTTAGACGTATACCATATTTTAATTCAAACTGATTTTTAAATTCATCTATAGTACTTTTGGCTTCTAACCATTTTTGTGATCCTTCAACCATTTCTTCAACAAGTTAATTAATACAATAACTTCAAGCATATCGTATACAATAAGATTATCATACATATCAACACTTACATACCAAGAACCTTCCTTAGCTTCTTCATTATCACAACTGATGAGGGATATGTTATCACTTAGTCTAAGAACATAGTAATAGTAATCTTTTTTATTACCACTTTCTGCTTTAGTAACTATGATCTTTTCAAACCCCTCATCAATTAATTCTTTCTCTGTCATTACTATACATTTAATTTGCTCGTAAAATTACAAATCCTGCAATTAGCAGGATGTATCCAACAAACATTGTTAGATGAAATGCTTTATATTTCATAGGCTTAATCTTCCCAACGATCTGTAATTCTTGTCTCTTCTTTATCAAGTGCCTTACTAAAATATATAAGTGCACAAACTGTTACTATTAAACATGCTATTCCTAATATCATATCTATTCTTATTTAAAGGTTTCAAGATTCATATACCATGATTATTTTTAAATTCATTCAAGATTCTAAATGGCTCTTTAAACACAAACATGATAATTCTAAAAAAATTAATCAGCTTTCCTTCCATTTTATTCTGATTTAAAGGTTTCGTTGTAGTATTGTTCTCCATACATAGCCATACTATTCGTGTTTTCGTATGCTTTAACAATCTGCTCCTTCTCCATCTGCTTGGCTTTTTTAATGCACTGTTGTATGTGACCATCTTTAGGATAGTTTTCAAGTTTCAATGCCTTTTCCAACCACTCAACTGCTGTCTGCCTCATAGCTCTTTTTCTTTTTGTTCTACAATTTCAATTAATTTTTCAAGACATATTTGTTGTGCTTCTTCATAAGTTTTGTAAAACTCCATTTCTAATAGATCTGGAAAATCTTTACCATTTATTGATATTGCATATAGCTTTTCCTTATTTCTATTTAATAATTTTGCTTCACTGTGACTTAAATTGTATGGTATAATTTCAGTATCAAAACCTTTTCTTCTAAACCAAGCAAAAGCAGATTGCCATGTTGGTGCAAGAATACCATTACCACCACGTATAGGGTTTTGCCTGTAGTTTATAGGTTCTGATTCTTTTTGATCAACCATCCACAAATCTTTACCATAATACCAAGCTATACAAGGTTCATTGAAACCTAATAATTGTAATCTATCAGCCAACTCAATTGGTATGAACTCATTTCTTATATCTTCCATACTACTTATTTTTTTTTACGTTTCTTTTTTGGAGGAGTATAGTTTGATCCTCTTTTGCCATGAGAAGAGTAATTTGTATACACACTAGCTTCTGCCATTTGTACTTTACTTAATTTATTAAACTCTTCCCATGTGTCAGGTATATTTGCTAATGCCATATTACTTTTCTTTTAAATATCTTACAAATACTTGATTAGTAAAAGACCAAGACTCACCATTCCAGTAAGATTCAAACCTGTTAGTGTTACCCATTCTAGTTTTAGTTTCTACAATGTATTTACCAGGGTTTTTAGGATTTGTTGTAAGCCACTCCATACTACTTAATTTTTTCTAGTGGATAACTGTTTAGGATAGATTCTTTATTAACGCTTGCAGTTACTTTACTACTAGTCCATTCACCATTAGTACGTACTAAAGCTTCACCTTTTTCACTTGCTGCCTTTAGAGCTGCTTCTACATGAAGTTTAGCAAATTCAATCATTGCTCTTTTAATGTTCCGCTGGGCAGCTATATAACAGTCTCTATGTATGATCAAATTAAAATTACTTATTTCTGGTTTCTCAAATACACTATTCTTAACCAATACTTCTTCTGCTGTTGGTAATTTACTCATACTATTTCTTTTTAGGTTTTTCCCAATACTTTATGAGAACTGAAATTGTATCTCCTACTTCATAATTATTATAAGTACTTTCAGATACATAAGCACATTCTGTAGATGTTGGAGTTTGGAAATAAATGTAATGTGCATCAGACCCTTTTAACACATCTCTTTTTTCCTTATGACTAATTACATAAGTTTTAATCTCTGTTTCATATACTTCTTTTCTCTCTGTACAAGAGAATTGAATAAGTATAGAGAACAATAAAATTAAATGTTTCATACTACTTCTTTTTAAATGATCCGCAAGTTTCACAACCTGGTTGACCACAATTACAAATATATTTTTTCATACGCATTATTTATAAGGATACTTAACCATGTAAGTGTGAGTAGAACCATTATCAGAAGTAATTACACTAACTACATGCCATCCTAACTTTTGATATCTTCTAACCTTACCAAAGTCTTCATAGATTTCTATGTAGCCTACTTGCTTTACTGGTTTAGTTACTATTACACCATAAACCTTTGTAATACTTGATAAAAGTGTTATAAGGATAAGTAATGATGTAGATATAATTGCTAACTGTTTCATACTACTTTAATTTATTTAAAAGTTTGATTATTGTGTAGCATCCTAATATGAATAACAGGGATACTTCTATACTCATAACTTTATTAATTATATCATTATTAATATTAGAAAAGACTTTAATAATAGAAAAAACAAGTAATGTACCTACCGTTATCATAGCCATAAATACAAAAAGTATTACATTTTTCATATTAAATCTTTTTAAGTATTAAACATCCTTCTGAGTCAAGTTTTGGTCTTTCTATTACCCCTGATGGATGTGTATTACCATCTTCTACAAAATCAGACATTCTATAAGGCTCCATCTCAATCACAACTTCGATTTCTGTTGGATAATTTTCACAAAATATTGTTTTAGCAAGATTGATATAAAACTCTGCAATTTCTTTATCTTCGATACAATCTCGCAATCCTTTGAAGTTATCTTCTATGGTTTCTTCAGATAAATACCTCTCTTTATTCAACTCCATTGCTTTGTTGAAGCCTATTACAAATCCTTTTTGTTTAGATAGAGTACCTGTAGTATCATCATTAGGTAATACTTCTTTAGCCAACTTCTCAACATCTATGATACCAAATATCTCATCACAGTTTTTGGTGGATAATTTTCCTATCTCATAATCTTTCTGCATATCTACATCATCAGATGCAACCATTCTGTCATTGTCATCTAACAAAGTGTATATACCTGTAATTTTAGTCAGTTTTGCTTTCATCTTCTAATTCTTTAGTTAAAATAGCATTCATCTCTCTTTCTGATTCTAGTTCAGCTTCTAACTGAATAACTCTTTCAATACTAAATCTTTGTATTGTTTTATAATATACTTCAACTTCTTTTTCTTTACAAGCTAATAGTGTTTTTAAAGCATTGAATTGTTTCAATAAGCCTTTATAATCATCTGCTGGAGTTATGTTTTTAACACTCATCTTCTAGTTCTTTTAGCTGTTTGTTTAACTCTTTAATTGTGTCAATTACGTCATGTCTCTTGTACCCAGGTTTTCTTGGATGCTCGATATGACTTTCAAGCACCTCAATCTGTGCTCTAATCTTCTCAGCCTGTACCCATTTTGAGTTTCTTGTGATATACAGATATACCGATTCCATCCATCCACTTTGATAGTCCTTTATGACTCTTGCTTCAACTAACTCCTTGGCATACTCTCGTGCCTCTTCTTCAAGTGTTTTCATATTAAGCTATTTTAAAAATTTCTGTGTAATCAGCTGTTTCACCACACAACCATGATTTAATATTATCTAGTGTTGTATCTTCTAACCAACAAGCTCTTGAGTCCTTTGTCCAGACACTTCTTTTACCAATGACTTCATCATCCTGTAGTTTCCAAAGGATCATATCTTTATCTAAAAAACGACCTTCTGTTTTTAGCATGTATAGAATACCAAAATCATTTGTTTCTTTCTTTCTAAATAGATAGAAAGGAAATACATTTGTATGCATATTATTCAGTATAAGGTTCTTGAAGCAAAGCTTCTAATTCTTTAATTTCTTCTTGTTTCTTCTCATAAAATTTCTTAGCTTTTTCATCACTCATAGGAAAATCTTTTGTGCCCCATGCAGCATTTTCTGACACCCATTTATTAGTTTCTTCTTTAAGTTTTTTCATCTTTCTTTGTTTGTTACGGCATTAGTGTAATGTATGATGATAGTAAGAGCCAGGAATCCCCAACTCTTACTATACTAAAAAGTTAACTACCTGTTTTAACTTGAGTTTTCTGAGGTGTGATAACCAATCCATCTTGAATAACCTTGTCAAGAATTTGGGTATGGTTTTGAATTATTGTTCCTTCAATACCTCCTGCTGCTATGCTTTTAAGGATAGCAATTTCTACTTCGTTTTCAGGAATGACAACTAGTTTAGTTGTACCATTCATTAGAATTTCAACACGCATAACTTATGAGTTTAAATGTTATTGTTTTAAAGCTATGAGAATACTCTCAAGTTGCTTTTTGGTAAGATTGAAGTAACCACGATCAGTCCATAGTAGTACAGTGCCTACTGATTTACTTAGGTATACTGTTTCATTAGGTAGGGTTACTACATACTCCTTGTCATTATTGATAACTAACAAGCAAGTTTCATAGAAAGAAATAGTAGGCTCTAGCTCACCTGTATTAATATATTTTATATCGGTGATATGAGTGTATTTTGCGTTCCTATAGAAGATAGTATAGTAACTTGTACTATCTATAAATCCAACACGGATTTTAGGTAGTGTGACAAGCTTACTTGGTTGCCACAGTACAGAATCTTTAGGTGTTTCTTGTACAGTAATTTGAGCATTGATACTAAATCCAATTAGCATACAGAATAGAAATAATAAATTTTTCATAGTTTTAATTTTTAGGGTTTATTTTTTTAATTTCTTTAATCAGATCCATCATATTGTGGAATATGAAGTAGTTAGCAAAGACAGCTATTAGAAGGAGTATCCAGTTATGAATACCTGGAAAATATATTTGGGAGTATATCACCATACCTGTTGTACCTAATGCTCCTAGGATATGTATCATAATCATATAATACAAGATCCATTTTTTAATCCCCTTCTTCATTGTTAACTCTTTCTTTAAAGTCAAAATTATAGGATGGTACAGGTTGATGCAATCTAC
>ERZ869925.24-NODE-24-length-93751-cov-7.655887_pt1 | contig 93751 bp, 101 predicted proteins | sample MGYA00579311_ERZ869925 | MGnify/ENA primary metagenome ERZ869925 (study PRJEB32216, sample SAMN09231817) | wastewater metagenome | place: USA: Maryland | collected 2016-07-30 | study: EMG produced TPA metagenomics assembly of the PRJNA472060 data set (Reclaimed...
ACGTTGGATTCGGTGACTTATCTATGGATGATGATGGTATTGCTGAAATTACAGCTACACTTAGATTCGATAGAGCGATCTTATTATTCTAAAATAACAAAAAACTAAAAAACAAATATTATGATATTCGATATTCTTTTCAAAACATTATTCTTCGGATTAGCGTTTACAATAGTTACTACATTTTATTTCCAAAAAATTTGGATGAAAGTGTTAAAGATGAAAGAACCAAAAGATAATGTTCGTTTCGCTAAATTTGTTAGAAAGACCTTAGTGATCGAATTTTTCATCTTGTTAATTGTGTTCTTAATTCACATGTTTAGCTAATGAAATTTTTAAAGTTTTTTTTAAAAACGTGGTTCAATCTGTTTTCAACTGCGTTTACAATATTGACTACAGTTGTTTTAATAGTCAATATACATGAATTAACTTTATGGGGGTTCATATGTCCAATAGTGTTCGTATATGGCATATTCGGTATAAATTTATACATGGATTATAAGAGTTTCAAAAAATTCTTTAGTTAACCCCTAAAGTTAATCACCTTACCTCTTTACAAAAAAACTTGTTTTAATATATTTATGTGTATAAGTCATAATAACACATAATTTAAACAAGTTTTAAAATGGATAAAAAACCACAAGTTTTTCCAACTGGAAATCAAGGAACACCTCAACCTGAAGGTGAAGTAGTAAAACCTTTCGTAGCAGACCCAACTGAAACCGCTAATACATATACAAAACCATCTCTCGAATTGACTGATGGTTTATCTGCTGCTGCTGAAGCAATGCGTAAAAGAACCGAAGAACAAATGAAACTTCGTGACGAACAATTAAGGAAAAACATTGCCAATACTGAAAATTATCAAAAAATGGCACAAGAAGCCACTGATAGACAAGTAAACCCTACAACAGTCGCTACCCCTAATACCAACACTGTAGTAGAATTTCAACAAAATACACCAGTAAAAGCACCAGTATTTCAACCTGAAATACAAGACAAAAAAACACTTGAGATGAATAGTTTTATACAAAAGTTATCTGAACCAGATTTCAATAGTTCATATGATCTAATTCCATTACCTTCAGAAGGTAAACTTTACCCTAATAAGAAAACAAACGTTAGAGTGTCATATATGACCACTGCTGATGAAAATATATTAACTAGTCCTCACCTTTTAGAAAGTGGTGAGTTTTTGGAAATTCTTATAAACAGAAAACTATTAGAACCAGATTTGAGGTATAAAGACCTACACATGGGTGATAGAAATGCTATCATGCTTTGGTTAAGAGCAACAGGGTATGGTGAAATGTATCCTGTAACACTTTTAGATCAAACTAACAATGCATTTGAAACCTCAATAAATTTGAGTTCTTTAAAAGTTAAAAAATTAGGTGCAGAACCAGATTCCGAAGGGTTATTTGATTTTGTATTACCACTATCTAAAGCTAAGATAAAATTTAGATTGTTAACTGTTGGTGACATTGATGAAATTGAAAGATTAATTGACCTTGATAAGGCGAATAATGTTCCAGTAAACAATACAAGTACGTATACAATGGAGAAAACTATAGTAGAGGTTAATGGGTCAAGAGACAAAAGTTTTGTTAGTAAATTTGCCAGTACTTTGAGATTAAAAGATGGTGCAGATTTAAGAGAATATATCAATAAAATTGAGAGTGGTGTTGATTTGGATATAACAGTTGGAACCCCTGGAGGTGGTTCCGTGGATACCTTTCTTCCCCTTAACGTCAACTTTTTTTGGCCTAACATCAGGTTATAAAACTCCACTATTGGAGGAGATTTACATTTGTATGCAACACTTAAAACAATCATATAGTGATATTTTAAGGATGCCTACTTATGAACGAAGATTCTTTTTAGGTCTTTTAACCAAGGATAGAAAAGAGCATGAAGAACGTGTTGAAAAAATGAAAGAACAACAACAATCCAAAAACGGTAAAGGGAAAAGAACTACTAGGGTATCTGGAGAAGCATTGAAAAACAAACTAAAAACAGGTGAAATACCTAACGAGTAAGTTATTTTAATAAAACATCTAATTTGTCCCCAAAAACGAATATTGTGTTATATTTATGATAAAGATACATGTCAATCATGAAGAAACTGTTAATAACTGAAACTCAATACAATAACTTAACTAAAATCCTATCAGAAACCAGATTCGATGTTATGGTTAATAAGACCATAAAACCTGGGGATGTTATTAGAATTACTTATAAGAATACCACTAGTAATTTTAAAGTTATTCAAAATCTTAATGGTCAAATAATAATGGATAATATTGATGCTGGTTCAGCAAATATTAACTATCGTTATTTCTTAACACTAACATCTCTACATGGTGATGATCTAACAATTAGGAGAGTCCATAAAATTAAAGAACCAAACAAATTAAAAGATGTTAAAACTTGGAAACAATTGGATGTTAAAGACGTTACCAATATAGAAGTTTTAAGAGGGGGTGAAGTTATTGATACTGCTGACATGAAACCAAGCAAGGAAAAAATCAATAAAGATAAAGTAGGTACTGAAGATGATACATTTAAAGATGGTGTTAGTGATTTACTTGCTCAAATAGCAAATAGTAAAGAAGGACAAGAATTAGTATTTTCATTAACCAATGGTAAAACACTTAAGTTCTATATAAATGCTATTGGTGGACATAAATTAACTGTTTCATTATCTGATGAAACACCTAACCCAGAACTTAATGCATGGGAAAGTTTTGTTTTTGCTATAAATTACACTGGAGAAGAAGGTGAAGACTTATATGAAAAGAATAAATCATTGATATCAACTCCTGACGGTGGTGAGACAATGAATTTTAAAGTTACTGGTGTTAATGGTGAGAGAACTAAAAACATTACTATAAGAGATATAAAACACATTAACATTGTAAACAACACTGAAGAAATAGAACCAGAAAAAGGTGAACCAGATGCTGAAGCAAAAAGAAAGGAAGCAGAAGCGGCTAGAAAAAAAGGTGAAGCGGTTTATAACTATATTATAAATGATAAAGAACTTAGAAAAGCATTTTTACATCAACCAAACTTTCTTGGATTGATTAAAGTTGGTGACCCTGTTGGGGTTCTGCCAGCTGAAAAAATATTACATAGATTTTTTGATAAAAAGACTCAAATAAAGTTTGGTGAGAATTTCGATAAATTCAAATATAATAATCTTGTTAGATTTGAAGTATTGGACAAAGATATTGAAATTCCAAACCTTATCAAATTATCCGTTGGTGGAGATTATAAAATGATTGTGAAAAGAAGTGCAATTGGTGTTCAAGCAATTAGATTAGTTAGTACTAAAGACGCTAAAAATCAAAAACCATTTGAAATGGAAATCATATCACCTATAAAAGGTGAAACAGATTCTTACATTGTAAGAATATTAGCAAACGATGGTGTTGCTATGAGAAAATCCGAAGAAGGAAAAATAAGAATCATTCAATACAAGATGAATTAAAATGGCTGAATTACCAGATCAAAACGAAATTAATAAGTCAGCCAAGGAAGCATTAGCACTCGTAAGAGAACGAGCTAGGTTAGAAGCGGATATCAATAAAAGCGTTCTTGCATATAGTAATAATTTAAAAAATATTATTACCTTACAAAAAAGTATTTCACACATTGAAGATCAGATTAAAAAGATACAAGAAAAAAGTGCTGATCTTACTGGTGAAGAAAAATTAGCACAACAAGAAATTCTAAAGTTTCTTAATAAGAAAGTTGTTGATTTACGTGAAGAAAAAAACTTGTTAGTTGGTATTGTAAAAGAGACCAAAAAACAAGATATGATAGTAAGTTCAATAGGTAAAACTCTATCAAAAATTCCAGGATTAGTTCAAGAAGGTTTCGGTAAGATCAAACAAATGGGTCTATTCGATATGGATAAATCCATAAAGATGGCAGGATTGCAAATGGGTATTCTTGGTAAACAAACCGATGGGTTCAGAACCAATATTACTAACTCTGCTTTAGGTATAGGTCAATTAAACGATTCAACTATTGAATTAGGTGTAGGAATAGAAGACCTTGCTAAAATGCAAGCAGAATACAGTGAAGATTTAGGTAGAACAGTTGTATTCAGTCAACAAGCCAACATGGCAATGGCAGAATTAGCAAAAGGTACTATATTAGGTGCTGACGGTGCAACTAAATTGGCAACCGAAATGGATAATGTAGGATTTGGTGCTGAAAGTACCAGAGACTTTATTCAACAAACAATGAATGATGCCCATAAGATGGGATTGAACGCATCTAAAGTTGTAAAAAATATTTCTGCAAATATAAAACTTCTTAACAAGTATAATTTTAAAGATGGTGCTAAAGGATTAGCACGTATGGCAGAATCAGCAACCAAATTAGGTGTTGATATGAACTTGGTTGCACCAATGGCTGAAAAGTTATTTGATATTGAAGGTGCTGTGGATATGTCTGCTCAATTACAAGTAATGGGTGGAGAATGGGCTAAGTTAGCAGACCCATTCAAATTAATGAACATGGCACGTAATGATATGGATGGATTATTTGAATCTGTTGTTAATGCTACAAAGGGTGCTGCTCAATTTAATAAAACCACTGGTCAATTTGATATCAGTGCATTAGAAATGTCCAGACTTAGAAAAGTTGCTGAAGCAACAGGGTTGAATTTTGAAGACTTAGCAATTGCTGCTAAAAAGGCTGCTAAAGCAACAAAGATTGAAGGACAAATAAGAATAGATGCTGATAAGGGAACAAAAGAATTTATTGCAAACACTGCTGAGTTTAATGAAAAAGGTGAAGCAAAAATTATGGTTGGAACAGACCCTAAATTATTAAAAGATTTAAGAAGGGAAGATATCGCTTTAATCAAAGCACAAGCATTGGATGCTGAATCATTAAAAGAAAGAGCTAAAGACGCTCAAACATTTGATGATGCATTGAAGAACACTCTTAATTTATTTAAGACTGCTATGCTTCCTATTGTCAAATCAATTAATGATACATTGATGCCAATGATAAAAAACATTTTTGCTGATAAAGAATTCAAAGCAAAATTAGTTGGTTTAGGAAAAACAGTTGGTGATTTTATTGGTAGTGTTTTAAAATTCGGAACTAAAATATTTGATCTGTTAGGACCAACAGGTAGTTTAGCACTTATCTTAGGAACTAAAGGTCTTATGGCGGCTGCTCAATGGTTCCAAAATGGTAAACACTTATGGGAAGGATTTAAAATGGGACAAGCATCAAGTGGTCTTAGTGACGCTATTGCTGGTGATGTTGGTGGAGGTAGTGGTGGTTCATCTTCAGGTAAAAAAGGTAAAGGTGGAAAATTAGGTGGGAAGTTAGGTAAAATGAGTGGTGGTGGAATAGGTGGTGCTGTTGTAGGAGGATTGGGTGCATTGGCATCTGATTCAACAGGAGAAGGAATTGGAAACGTAGCGGGTGGTATTATTGGAGGAGCATTAGGAACTCTTTTAGACCCATTCTTAGGACCATTTGGAACAATCCTTGGTGCTCAATTGGGTTCTGTATTGGGTGGAATGGCAGGTAAGTGGATTGGTGAGCAAACAGGTGATGGTATTATTGAATCACCTATACACGATGGTATAAGCAAAAAATTAGGTAGTGATTATAGTAAAGGAAGAGGTATTGTACAAGGTGGAAAGATAACACCTATTGATAATAAAGATGATTTGATAGCAGCAAAACCTAACGGTATTATTGATGGTGCTATGAAAGCAAATAAACCAAGTACTATGAAAATAGAATTTGGTGAAATTCGTTTTAAATTTGATGAATTGAAGGTTACTTCACCTGGACATCCAGGGGTTGCTATCGATCTTCTAAAAGACCCTCAATTCATAAGAAATATAACTAAAATGATTCATGTCGAAACAAACAAGGCAATTGGAGGAGGAAAAATTAGTCCTAATGCAAATTAATTGACTTGATAATCAAAAGGTTATAAACTATTTGTTGAAAATACTTGCAAATGTCAAAAAAAAATAGTATTTTTGTAAAAAAGTTTATTTAAACAAACAATCAAAGTTAAAACAAGTAAACTAATAACTACTTTAAAGTAAACCTTACTGAATAACCTAGTTTGAGGGGTAGTGTGTCTTTTCCACTTTATTATCATTTATTTTAATAAAAATTGAAGTACAATAGTATTTATAAGAAAGAAATACTATGCCAATACCATACTATAATACTTCATCACCTACAGCGAATAGTAAAAACTCTATAAACAGTATAGCTGTTACTTATGGTATTCGTGATTTTCTTCTCAATAAAAATATTAAACCAGTCTATCCTCAATTATCAACTTCATTAAATGGTAGTCCTAAAATTGGTGAGCCAGTATTAGATACTTCTATTGGTACTAATAGCGTTATTCAACAAACAAGTATTGAAGTTGATGGAATCTTTCGTATGGGTAATGCTACAATAATGAATCGTTATAAAAACGATCAACCCAACGCTAAAGATTTAGTTAGTATTGATACTTTAAATAAATTACATAATGCTTCAAGTAAAACTACTGGTACAAATGGTACTGGTGTCTATACTTCAAGTGATGCTAACCTAGTTGAAAACGAAGCACACTTTCTAAAGGATGCTACAATCATGAATTTATATCTTGACTCAACTCAACAAATAGATGTTGCTGATTGGATAGATATTAATTTAAGTGGACCTACAAAACAATTAACTGGTTATTTAGATCAATATGGTGCTTTAAATGTGGGTAATGCTGGAACACCAGTGATCGATATGCTTGGTAGTATATTGAATGGTCAAGGGTTAGGATTCACCAAAGCAGGTATTGTACCTAATTTTGATTTAAGTGCTTCATTAGCTGGAAGAGTGTTGGGTGCAACAGGTACTATAAATGATACTAAATTAGGTATAATAGGAGGTCAACAATTGGCATTAGCGTTAGCGAATAATGCTGCTTTTAATGTTGAACAAGAGATTTTAGGTAAATTCAACGCTCAAGATAATATATTGAGTTTAATCAACAATGGTACACTAGCTGGATTTAGACCAAATTATAAGATTACAGTGCCTTCCAGCACACTTGGGCAAGTTTTGGATAAAGGAGCCCAGATATTGGGTTTCACGCTTCCTAAGAGTTATTTAGCGGCTGCTGGGTCTATATTCTGGACAGAAAGCAATTCTGCTAACATCGAAAGAGCAAACAGTATGATTTTGAATACTGGTAAAGGTCAAGTTACAGCATTAATTAAGAACATGACCGCAAATCTTATAGGTACTTCTCAAGTGGATAACCCTGAGTTTGTGCCATTTAGAAGTGGATATGCCCCAGGATTTAAGGACAATAACGGTAAGAAAGCAATCAATCCAAATATCTATGCATTTGATGCTGGAGATGGTTTGATCTATAATTTCATAACAAGAACAAGCAATACTGGGGTAATACCAGAAATTAGTTATAACAGAACTAATATGATTGCCAAATATGGTTTTACTGGTACTGAAGGTTTCGGTCCTAGAAATGGTGAATCATATTCTCATAGTAATATTATAAGTCCTACGTTTACTTGGACAAGCGGTAAAGGTGGTTTAGTAAACAGCAGTAGCGAATTTGATGAAATATTTGGTAGCAAGAAAAACTTATTAGTAAAAACACAACAGTTGTTTAACGATATTGGTATGAAAACTATTGTGACCGCTAAAGGTCAAATGGGTGTAGAACCAAGTCAAATACAAACAGCGGTTGTAGGTGGTGGTATTTCAAAAGGTAGTGCTGTTTTAAAAGGTTCTTCATTTAATGGAAACGGAACGAGTTTAAATTTAGCAACTACTGGTAGTGCTGAAAACACATTCGCTAGAAGTTGGACAACTCTTGATAGATATGATAAAGTACAAAAACTTATAAGACATAGTGGTTTAATAAAAAATACAACATCACAAGGTGGTACATACATAGATCGTTTTAATACTAATGGTTCAGTATTGGATGATAATGGTTTTGCTAAAATAGGTCCATACATAGATGATGCTTTAAGCAACGCACCAAAAAAATATATGTTCTCAATTGAGAATTTAGCATGGTGTGATAATGTAGTAAATTTATTACCAAGTGAAATAGGTGATGGGGATTTAGTGTCTGGTAAAAAAGGTAGAATAATGTGGTTCCCACCTTATAACATTCAATTTACAGAAAACAATACAGCAAATTGGGAGTCAACAAATTTTATAGGAAGAGGTGAACCAATTTACACATATAATAATACAGAAAGAACAGGAACTCTTTCATTCCAAATCATTGTCGATCATCCAAGTTACGTAAATGCCTTTAAAGGTAATAATGGACCATTGGATGCATATATAACTTCATTTTTTGCTGGTGCAGTAGGAGAAGAAGGTGTATGGTCAGATAAATTAACTGTTGCAGAAAAACAAATTATTGACAGCACACAACAAACCATACCACAAAAGGTTGTCATAACTCCTCAAATACCACCAGTTGATATTGATGTTTATTTCCCTAATGCATATCCTAGTTCGAGTCAAACTGCTGACCCATTAAGTGTGTTTCCAAATTATGAAGTCGGAACACAAACAGGTGGTACAGCAAATAATTGGGCGAACAATACAAATTTTGATTTGAATATGATAGGTTCTTATAGTGGATATAGTGACCCTGCGTACATTACACTTATAAGTAATTATTTGTCTGAAGAATGTCCAGCATGTAAAGTAGAGATCACTGGATTTGCTAGTGACCAAGGGAACGATACAGCAGTTAATACAGCATTGGCAAATAGGAGAGCTGATGTAATGGTAGCGTGGGTTAAAAAATATTTCTTCAATGGAATGTTACAATCTGACAAGGACAAAAGAGTATTTAATACAAATAATGGTCAAGTAATTAGTGTTGGTAATGTATCAGTCGATTCTTTCAATGCAAAGAATGCAAGATATGCTACGATACATTTTGTGTTTGACGAAACACTTGTACCAGCCGCAAAAGCAGCACCAGTAACACCACAACCTAATCCTACAACTATTACAAGTAAGATAAGAAATAGATTCTATGATGAATCAAGATATTTTGAGAAATTAAAAGAAACAGATTCTTTTGTGTTTGATAAGATAAAGGATAAAATTAAATATTTTCATCCAGCATTCCATTCTACAACACCAGAGGGTCTTAATTCAAGATTAACATTCTTGAATCAATGTGTTAGACAAGGACCAACAAATACGAAGACCAATGATACACAAAATTTAGCATTTGGTACACCACCTGTTTGTATTCTTAGAATAGGTGATTTTTATAACACTAAAATTGTTATAGATAATGTTGGTATTGATTACGAACCATTGGTATGGGACCTTAATCCAGAAGGTGTGGGTGTTCAACCTATGATTGCAAATGTTAATATGTCATTTAAAATAATTGGAGGTTCTAGTTTAAGTGGACCGATCAATAAATTACAAAATGCGTTATCATTTAACTATTATGCTAATACACAAGTTTACGACCCTAGAGCAGATCAAATTATAAAACAAAATGACAACTATAGTGTATTGTCTGGTATAACAAACATTTCTAAAGTGTCAGAGGAAGTGTTGTCACAATCAGCACTTGCAGATAACGCTCCAGTTCCAAATATGATAGCGGCTAACGATATTAATTCAACAAAACAATAATTAGATGGCAACATATTATGATAGATATTCAAATTTTAGGGTCAATGGGTCAATGAATCCAATCCCAGGATTAACCATCCCCCAAAGCAACACTGATAAGTTTTATATTTACAGACAAGGGCAAAGTAGACTTGACAAAGTTAGTAACTTGTATTATAATACACCCTATGCTGGTTGGTTAATTTTATTAGCAAACCCAGAATATGGTGGATTAGAGTTTAATATACCAGATATGACTTCAATAAGGATTCCATATCCTTATCAAAGCGCATTAGACAGTTATCTAACACAAATAAATACGTACTTAGCTTTATATGGCCAATAACATACCTAAACCAGTAGGAAGTAGAATTTCTATAGTAGACCCAAATGATTTTTCGGGTCAAAATTCTTTTGTTGGGGGTACAATTCCAATAGAAGATTTAACTATTTCGGTTCAACTATCTACTACACCAAAAGATAGAACAGTTTTAACATCTACCAAAGAAGGTGGTAATAAAGCGGTTAGTACTAATAAATCAGTACGAATTAATTTTATTGAAGGTGCGGAAGCAAGTGTTAAAGGTAGTCCTAAGTTTCTAACAACAAGTTATACAGACTTAACAACGAATTTAGACCCTAACGTAACACAAAATTCAGTTAATGAGAATTTAGGTATTACAAATATTGATATTGATTTTAATAGTTCATATGCACCTATGATAACTATTAATTTTATTGATGTTAGAGGTGGTGCGATATTTCAAAATGGTGCTACATCAAAGTATGGTGTATTATTTAAGTTACCATATCCATTATTCCAATTAACAATAAAAGGGTATTACGGTAAACCAGTAACTTATTGTTTACATATGACCAAAGTGTCCACCAAGTTCAATTCACAAACTGGTAATTTCGAGATAACCGCTAATTTTATTGGTTACACATATGCTATGTTAACAGATATGTTATTAGGGTTTTTAAAAGCAGTACCATATACAAAATTGGGTAAAGAATATTTTGAAACGCTTAAACAACAAGACCCAACAATGTTGACTATTACCGAATTATTAGAAAAATCTGGTAAAATAGATGAACTTGTAAGTAGGGTTAGTGCGACATCAAAAAATGCTGAACAACTTAATGCTATGGCAACGCTTGGTGCATTGCTAAGTGTTATAAATGAGAATGTACAAACAGCAATTGGTACACTTATAAATAGCAATGGAGAAATATACCCTAAGAATGATGTAAGTAGTAATATTGTAGTTAAAATTGCGAGTGGTTCTCCTCAAAATGCTAGACCACAATTTACTAATCAAGCAGGATTTAGTTATGAAAACACTATTCCAGTAGATCAAGTTATTACTCAATACATTAACGATGTTTCATTAAGTATTACTAACTATAACAACAATATTACTGGTGTTAATAATCTTAGTATAAACGAAACCGATAAAACGACACTTATTTCCCCTGGAAATTATGCTGGGGTTTCTATTAATAGTTTGAAGTTACCATTAGGGATTTTAACAATAAAAAAATCTAACCCTAATTTAACAGATCAACAAGCAATGACAGTTTTGAGTAGAATTACAAATATTCTAAACACGATAGTCACTAACCCAGATCAATTAGTAGACATATATGACTTTACAGATCAAGTTGCAATAATAACTGCCAAAGGTAATGATATAAGCACTCAAGAAAGTGATTTAACAAAGGCGGTTGCTACTGATCTTAGAAATCTTGTTAAAAGTAAAGATGGTTTAGGATTCGACCCAAGCATAAGAAATGTTATTAAGATATTTGCAGCACATGTTGAAGCATTTTTATATGTTGTGTATCAAGTAGCGACTCAAACTATAAATAATAAGGCAAGAGCAGCACAATTTAGTAGATTTAGTTCAGTTAGTTTGGATAATCAAAACCCAACCAGTCAACCAACTAAAACAATTTATCCATGGCCAGAATACAATAAGGATGGTGTTGAAACTTATTTAGGAACTCAGGGTGTTTTACTTGACCCTACAAAAGTTCCAGAGGTTGCATTTATAGAAGACCTTTATGTTGCTATGATAAGAGAGGCAGAAGACGAAAACGCTATTTTATCAGCATTACAAAAAGGTGTCACTTCATGGTATCCTATCAATCCAATGGATACGTTATTATTTGAAGATACATTGATATCTCCATATAAGAGGATTCCAGAAAAAAATGTGGATGCTAATTCAAATGCTAATGGTATTGACTATGTTAGAGAAATTTTGCTTAGAGCAGTAACATACTTAGGGGTTACAAATAAGAATTTAGACCCAACAACAGAAATAAATGCAATGGGTAAAGCGGAAGCTGATTCGTTGATCTCAAGTTATAATGATACTGCAAGTGGAACTAAAATTTTAAGTTTTATCGCTCAACAACCAATAGAAAACTTTATTAATTCAAGTGGTATCATTAATAACCAAACTAAAAAAGTTGTTGCGGATAGTACTGATGATTATCAATACACGTACATAACTGTTATAGGTAGCGATGGTGCGTATAATGTTGTTCCTGTAATTAGCGGTTATACTGGTTCATATAAACCATTGACGACTGAAACAAATATAATAACCAATTATAATTCTAACACTACAGGTCAAAAAATTAACAATGGTGGAACATATATTAAGTTAATTGAGGATTCAGTTTATAATTCAAGTGCTAGAAAAATGGTTGACGGTCCAGCAACCAGTGTAACTAAATTAAAGTTTAATAACTTAAAAAACTTTTTAGAAAACTCTAATGATTTAAAAGAAGCAGGGTTTAATGCGTTTGGTGGTTCTTATGGAATTCAAGAATATAGTATTGTAGAATGGGATAAACCAGCATTAAATACTGGTGATGTTCTTGGTGCTAGATTTTTATTCTACGAGGATAAAAATAGTAGTGAGAGACCAATAAGTAATGGATTATGTTATGGTAGAAATTATTCTGGTGTTGATGGAGCGAAAACAGGTACTAAATCTACGTTTGATATACCACAAGAAACTAACGGCACATATGTTGTACCATATAGTATTGTAGAGGGAGCAATAGTAGGAGGAGGAAATGGTGGTGCTTTTTCTATAGCAGGTACATCAATGCTTAAAATTGGGTATGATACATGGGGTAATTCACAACAATCAAAACCACTTCATAAAAATACTGGTAACAATAGATTGATGGCAAATGAATATTTAAATGGTGCTAATACCACATCACCAAATAAGATATCATACCCATATATAAATTTCGTTGTAACTAATTCTGATGCATCTGGTCAACACTTCCCAATATCTTTATTTGGTAGTAGACTTTACAATGCACAAACAATAGAGGATTCAAGAGCGTTGTTATTTTTGCATTCAATTCCTTGGAATGGGCTTTGTAATTTTACAACAGGTGTAATAACACCATACGAGGTAATAAATTTGTTTTCAAATAGAGCAGGGTTTGTACAAGTACCTACTTTATGGACAGCATTTGTGGGTGGTTTACTATGGAGACGTAAATACGGTATTTCAAATGGTGTTGATTCGATAACTTGGAAAACTTCAGGTGGTGAATCACTTATACCAACATTTGCTGGTACTGATGTAGTTCCAACAACGAACCAATATCTATCAGTTAACACGTTTGGTGTTTTATCGTTTTATGATAAGGGTGGGTATGTTGATTTGGAATCTCATCTAACCACACTCCCAGATCAAGTTCAAGAAACATTTATAAATGACTTCCAAAGTTTTGTAAGTGGTGACTGGTTAGAATTTAAACAAAATTTAGAAATATTTGTTAACGATGGTTCAAATACTTGGGAGAATCTTTGGGGTACAGTACAGAACGCAATTCAAGTTACCAACAATATACCTAAGTTATCGGTCAACACGATGTCTCAGTTATTTACGAACTTTGATAAGTATATTGTTTTCACACCGCTATATGAAAAGAATACATTAGGTGTAGCAGTTAAAGATGACTTCAAATATAATTATGTATTAGAGTTGAGAGATAGTTCAAGTCAGGATTTAGTTAATGCTTTTGTTAATAAGAAAAAATGGATAGCGAATACAACATATAGGATATGGGGTAGCAACATAATTAATAATGCTGGGTTGAGCACTGGCGTAACATCACCTGTTTTAGTTTCTAAGTCTGATTTAACAACTTACTTAAATGCTTTTATAACAGAAATGAAAGCAAACAGTAACAGTTTTAAAACAGATGAACAAATAAAGAAAACGACTCAAGATGCTTTCGGTTCAAACGAAAACAACGAAATAAAACTTAATTTATATAGAACGGTAAAAGCGGTATATGATAAGTGGATAGGTGACGTTGACAATACTGATAATACTGGAAGTGGTATCATTTTCCAATGTTCTTCTAATAGAAGTGTTAATGATAAAAACTTGGCTAAGAAAAGAGGTGTATCATCACCTTCTTTGATTGATAGTTTTAGGTTTGTTACTAGATCATTTACGGATATTGGAGACGACTTATTAATAAACCCTAAAATATTTTCAACATTATTAACTCAAAACCCTAATCAAAGTTTTTACGACTTATTGAGTAGGTTATTGAATGATAACAATTTTGAATTTGTGGCGTTACCTACATTCATCAACTATAACGACCCTAAAGAATTACAAAGCATATTTGAACCTTCACCAAGTATTTCAGAAACTAATGATGGTTCAGGTCCATCCTTTGTATGTGTGTATCTTGGACAAGCGTCTACTAAACTTGATTTTGGAACAAATAGTTTTTATCCAAATGATAGTTTTGATATTACAGAGAAAACTCTTCCAAAGGATTTTACAACACCACTAAACGCTTATGAAGATAGATTAGGGGCATTCGTTGTTAATTATGGACAACAAAATCAAAATATTTTTAAAGATATCATATTAGATCAAAACGAATTCAGTGAAACAGCAGAATCATTACAAATAACAGAAGACTTATCTAAAAGTCTTGGTGAAACTAATAGGACGCTTGCTGGACAAAACATGTATAACGTTTATTCAGTTAGAAGTTATAAGGCAGAGGTTGAAATGATGGGTAATGCTATGATTCAACCAATGATGTATTTCCAATTGAACAATATTCCTATGTTCCATGGAGCATATATGATTACACATGTGAAACACAATATAAAACCTAATTATATGACCACGCATTTTACTGGTCAAAGAATTAAGAGTACTGCTGCACCTTTAGTTGATTCATCAACATTATTCACATCAATACTTGGAAATTATAAACCAAGTATATCTGATGGAACTAATAAAGTAAGATCGGGCTCAATAACTAAGAACGGTTTAACATGTGCTTTAAATTCAACTGCTAAGAATCTATATGTTGGTGTTAATTGGGATGGAAGCGATAATACATTGCTTGATGCTTGGTTGACGTTTATAGTAAATAAGAACTATGCACCATCTGGTGATGTAAATGCTATAAGAACGAGAATAAACACACTTGCAACTAAATTAAACTTCAATGCATATGATTTGATTAAGGTGTTTGCAATAGAATCTTGTGGTGGTAACCCTAAAGCAGGATTAAGTAAACAAGAATGTGCGCTTAACACACAATGTGCTGGCCTTATACAGTTCTGTAGTTTTAGTAATGGAGGTGGTGGTGCTAATTTGATCGGTAAATCAAGAGATGAGATTTTAACTACAAGTTTGTTAGGTCAATTAGAATTTGTTGATACATATTTTAGCAAAACGAATTCATTCATTTCAAAGGTTAACGCAACAAAAGCAAATGGAACTAAAGTTATATTACCTGATTTATACTTAGCGGTGTTATCTCCAGCTGGTATAACAACATCAGATTTAAATCAACCTATATTTGTCCCAGGACAACAAGCAAGCGTTCTTTATGTTGGTTGTAGTAATTTAGCATAACTTGCATTGTATTAAATTTTTTAGTACATTTGTAGTATGAAAGTAGGGAATATAGTTACATCCACAAAGATAAAACTACCAGAAGAATTTAATGTTGTTAAATCTATCGATGAAATCATCGTAGGGTTACCAACAATGATAGTTGGGTGGGAATACGTTCATAAAAATTATCCTAAGTATGATATTACCGATAGGAAGATAGAGAATAATCTATATTGGACTTTTAAAATTACTGAAAAGAGAGATAAACATGAAGCAGATATCAAATGGTTTATATCCAAGGCATATACTAATTTGATATCAGGTATTAACTATATATTCGTAGACCCCATACAGTATAAAAACAAAGAATTAATAAAGATCATAAAAAAAATAAAATCATTATCAAAACCTATTTCATATATGGATGGGAATATGATATACATTTATGGTGATGGAATTATTTTTGGTATAGATTTAAAGTTGTTAAATTACCTAAGTATAAACACTGATAAAATAAAAAATAAAATTAAAAAATTAAGTGTTTTTTCATTGGAGAACGGTATAAATACTGAGAAATTTTTGGTGCAGATTGAAGGGTTAAAAAATGAGAAAAAATATATCCCGTTTTTATATTCACTTAACAGTCTTTCGTGATTCTTACACTATTTATTTGTGACCCTCTAACTGGGTTTACAAATGGATAAGACAATACTATTAGCATCATTTATATTTCCCGAACGAACTGAATGGTTTTTAAACTATTTAGAAAATAAATTTAGAATAACAAGAGATAAAGTTTTTTGTTATAAAAATTTGGATGATGAATCTAAGGTCATTATAACTTTTAAATTTGTCATCCCAGAAGGAAAGTATGTAAACCTTAAAAAATTGTTCCCAAGTGCCGTTCCAATTCATAAAAAAGGTACTGCTCTATACACCATAAATGCCCTTAATAAACTGATCGAATCCCAAAATTTGGGGTCGAGTGGTAACATAGACCATAAATCAGTGAAAATTGAGTGGGAAAACTACCAAAACAAGTTAATTCTTATCAATAGCGAAGAATTAGTAATTTTCAATATTAATAGAGTTTTTTAGCATTTTTACCATATTTATATGTAAAGGAAACACATTATGGATAAAACTAAAATGGAAAACGAAAACGACAAAAAAGCATTAGATAATGCTTTAGATGGTTTTTTAGGTGAAACACCAGTTGACCCAAACATGGACTGTAGTTCAGGTGTTTGTGTTATAAAAGGTGATAAAAGCCTTGTTGAAAGAATAAATAAAAAGATAATTACCGAAGACGGAAGACAATTATTATTTTAATAATGAAAAAGAAGAAATTTAACCCAGAACTATTGAAGGAAGAATTGAAGAAATTCAAATTCTTGAATGAGTATAGTTTTTATACTGGAGAGAATGATGTTAAAACATCTGACGATAATCTTATATTAGGTAATAATGTGGATGAAGCGGATGATGAAGCACCAAAGGATTTAGAACCAGTTGCAGCTGCTGATGACGTAGCTAGTGAATTGGGTGTTGACGCACCATCTGATGATGCGAATGCTGGTGGTGATGATTCTGAAATATCTGGAGAAATTGGTGACGAAACTGAAGTAGCACCTGAACCAGAAGCAACACCTGCCCCTGCCCCAGCACCTGCTGGTGATGAGGTTGAAGTTGATGTAACATCATTAGTTAAAGGAAGTGAAGAAGCGAAAGATGCAGCAAACGTTGCAAGTCAAAATACTGCTCAATTATTAGCGAAGTTCAATGAATTACAAGGTAGAGTAGCAGCAATGGATAAGATCACACAAAAGATCGATACTTTAGAAAAAGAAATAGTTAAAAGAAACCCAACACCAGTTGAAAAGTTAGAAATGCAATCACTTAATTCATTCCCATACAGTTTAAAATTAACTGATTATTGGAAAGAAAAAGAAGGACCATATGACGTAACAAATCAAGGTGAAAACAAAAAAGAATACGTTTTAACAAAAGATGATGTAAACAATGGATATAGCGATGCATCAGTGAAACAAAGTTTCACAGTTAATCCAAACGAAAACAATTTTGAAGAAGAAGATATCTAACCCACTGATACCTCAAACATAATAAGAACCCCTCCCAGGGGTTTTTTTATTTCTAAAAATAAATGTTAAACTAAAGTTGCATCATTCAAAATATCTTAGTACATTTGTAAAAATAAATGCTAAATAAGTGTTGATTTTGCTTGACTTTTCACTCGAAAAGTCGTATTATTGTGTAACTAAAAGAAAGAAAATAAATAACAAAAATAAATAAAAACAAAAACAAAAAATGAGTACAACACAAAAAGGAAACGCACTAGATGCGATGCTAAAACAGTATGAAGCAAACAGTGCTTCGAACAGTAAAACTACGACTGCAAAGACGTATGATTTGAAGAATTACTTCACCACTTTTATTAAAGAAGGTGTTAAAACAGCAACTAAAAAAATAAGGATATTACCTACATCTGATGGGTCAAGTCCTTTAGTTGAAATGCATGGTCATAAAATTGAAGTAGAAGGTGAATTTAAAACTTTCGCTTGTCTAAAGGCTGAAAAGGACACTGCATGTCCATTCTGCGAAGCTCGTGCTGCTTTATTGGCAACAGGTAAAGAGTCTGACAAAGAATTGGCTAAAAAATATGGAAGTCGTAAGATGTACATTGTAAAGGTTATTGACAGAAACGCTGAAGAAGAAGGTGTTAAGTTCTGGAGATTTAACCATGACTATCGTAAAGAAGGTATTTTCGATAAGTTGATCGGTGTTCGTAATGCAGTTGGTGATTTCACCGATGCTATTACTGGTCGTGATTTAAACATCACTATTAACAGAAACGATAAAGGTACTTTAACAGTATCATCTATTGTTCAGTCTGATGCATCTAAATTATCAGAAGATGCTGAATTGTCTAAAAAATGGTTATCTGACTCAAGATCATGGGAAGATGTCTATTCAGTTAGAACATATGACTATCTTGAAATCATCGTAAAAGGTGGAACACCAAGATGGGATAAAGAAGCTAAAAAGTTTGTTGATAAAGCATCTTTAAAGTCTGCTGACACCGAAGATTTAGCAACCGAACTAAACAAAGGTGTTGAAAATGTTAAATCAAATGTAAAAGCAGCAACTACTGCAACAGAACCTGTTACTTCTACCGAAGAACAAACTGATGATTTGCCGTTCTAAATACTAACTACTGGTTTTAGGTTTTCATAGACCATTGATTTCCAGTAATTAAATTAAAAAGGGTGAGGAATTGCCCTTTTTAATTCTAAATAACGAAAAAATAAATAAGAACAATTAAAGATGGCAAAGAAACCAAAAAAAAGTGGTTCACCAGAGGGTGAAAACAATAATGTCCCAAAAAAGAAATTTGACTTAGAAGCATTTAAGAAGAGTGAGGGATTAGATAACGTAATTAAAGAGAAACCTCTTACATGGATACCATTATCAGAAGCGTTTCACGAAGCAGTTAAAGTTCCAGGTATACCAGTTGGGTTTTTAACTAGTTTTAGAGGGTTTAGTAATACTGGTAAATCAACAGCAATATATGAAGCAGTAGTAGGTTGTCAAAAGATTGGTATTTTACCAATTATATTCGATACCGAAACCAATTGGAATTGGGAACATGCTAAAAATATTGGAATTCAATTTGAAGAGGTTGTAGACGAAACTACAGGAGAGATTCTTAACTATAAAGGTGATTTTATTTTCTTACAAGGTCACGATCTTTTAGAAAAATATCAAAATTACGACCACCAACACACTAAAATGGGTACAACCCCATTAAGATATGAACCAGTAGTTGAAGACGTATCTGCGTATATGAATTTCATAATGGATAAACAACAAGATGGTTCATTAGAAAGAAACGTAGCGTTCTTCTGGGATTCAGTTGGTTCAATAAATTGTTTTAAGGGTTCGATATCGAAAACTACAAACAATCAATGGACTGCTGGTGCATTAGCAACCTGTTTTAAATCATTGATAAATTATAGAATTCCAGCATCAAGAAGAGAAACATCAAAATACACTGCAACGTTTGCGGTTGTTCAACAAATATGGTTAGATAACGAAAACAAAGTTATTAAACATAAAGGTGGTGAAGCATTTTTCTATTCACCAAGAATGATATTCCACTATGGTGGTATATTAACACACAGCACTGAAAAATTGAAAGCAACTTACAATGGAGAAGAATATCAGTTTGGTATTACGACCAGAATTAGATGTGAGAAGAATCAAGTTAATGGTGTGGAGCAAAAAGGTGTGATCGCTTCAACGCCACATGGATATTGGAATCCAGCTAAGATAAATGATTATAAAGAACAACATAAAGAATTTATAAAAGAAAAATTGAATACCGAATATGATGATTTCTTAATTGAAACAGAAGCAATCGGTGTTACGGACGAGGAAGTTTAGTATTAATCATTTAACAATGAATTTGTGAACAAGAGACCACCACGTAATGGTGAAAAAGTAGTACAAAAGATTAATACACTTTTAGTAGATGGAAACGCTTTATTTAAAACAGGTTTTTTCGGTGCTAAAGACGAGTATAATCAAAATGGCGATCATATAGGTGGCCTATATCAATTCCTTACTGTATTAAGAAAGTTACTGGTAGAAGATTTATACCATAGAGTATACGTATTCTGGGATGGAGATTTTAGCGGTAAACTTAGGTACGAAATCTACCCACCTTATAAAAGTGGGAGGGGAAAGGATTATATAAATGGGACCAAACCTACTGATGTAAGTGAATTACAACAGCGCAAGATGATTCAAGACTACCTTGACAATCTATTCATTAAACAACTCGAACACGATATCATTGAAGGTGATGATTTTATAGCGTATTATTGTTTAACAAAACAAGATAATGAAAAAATAACAATATGCTCTAACGATAGAGATATGTGTCAATTGATTTCAGAAGATGTTAAAATATATTTTTGTGATTTAAAAGCATACGTAGATTCATCAAATTATTCAGTTCATTTTCCACACCATAAAGAAAATGCTGTTTTATTAAAAACAGTGTTAGGGGATGATAGTGATAGTATTAAAGGGATTAAAGGTGTAGGAGAAAAAACTCTATTGACTCAATTTCCAGAGTTGAAAGAAAGGAAAGTAGAATTATCTGAATTAATTGAGAGAGCTAAAAAAATACAAGAAGAAAGACAATCACAAAAGAAACCACCACTTGCAGCGTTGACCAATATGATTAATGTTGTAACGGAGGGTGTACAAGGAACTAACCTTTATGAGATAAATGCTCGTTTGGTTAACCTTAAAGAACCTTTTATGACTGAGGATGGGATAAATGAATTAGAGAAGTTAATTACTTCTACATTTACAACATCAGATAGAGGAATAAAGAATGTGCTCACTAATTTCAAAAGAGATGGATTAGATAAAACCATAGGGGAGATAAGATACCCAGAATATCTATTACCTTTTAAAAAATTAATTGAGCGAATATAAAATAACGATCAAAGATATTAAAGATTATGACAACAGGAGAAACAAAACCAAACATCTACGCAAAGAAAATCGAAGAACAACGCTTCGAATTTGTGTTATACATTAACGATCACATTATCTGTCAAAGGTATTTCAACGTAAGGGAATACAACCCAGATTCTATAAAGTCCTTAGAAATGAAGGAGTTAATAGATAGAATCGCTGGTTTGAATATCGGAACGATAGGTCAACACGGAATCATCCCAAGTAGACTGAAACAAAAGTCAGTTGATTACTTATGGGATAACTATAACCCGTATTTTGTTCAAACTGAGGAAACTAACAAAAATCAAACTGAAAAAATAGATAATTTTCAGTTCGAAATTAAGGTTGATAAAGTAACTGTAGCAAAGACACAATTTTCTGGGAATATTTTCCCACCAAAAGTCCGTTATCAAGTGGATATCAAGGAAATAATACCAGATATCATGACAGAAATAAGAGATTATTTGAGTCAAAAAAAATATACTCTAGAGTATTAAACTGTGTGGGTTTTACGTATATTTATATAACGAGAGTTTTAAAAAAAGAATGGGAATTTAATGGCAAAAATAGAGCAAGAAAATTTAAGTAATTTTGGGTTCACGTTTCAAATAAAACTATTAGCAAGTATTTTAGAAGATAAGAAATTTGCTAATAGAATTGTTGAAATATTAGACCCTAACTTTTTTGAGGATGAAACACTTAAAATAATTTCGGCAACAATAAAAGAGGCGTATGAAACAGGTGATGTAAACCTTGATCTTAAAAGCCTTGAAGCTAGATTATTAAAAGATTCAACAACTACAATTAAACAAGGGTATATTATCCAACATCTTGAGAAATTAAAGAATGCGGATATGAACGATATTGATTTCGTTCAAAATGAGGCAATCGATTTCTGTAAGATGAAAGCGTTAATGAAAACAATGGCTGAAATTAACGTCCTTGCAAAAAAAGGTACAAAGGATTATACTATGTTTGAATCGATGATTAGGACTGCAATAGAAAAAGGTGCACCTAAAGATGAGGGGACAGAAGTATGGGAAGATATCGCTGAAGTATTGAAACCAGATTCTAGGAAACCTATTCCAACTGGAATAAAAGGATTAGATGCTGCAATGGATGGTGGATTGAGTAAGGGTGAATTAGCATTGGTAGTCGCTGCATATGGTGTTGGTAAAACAACAGTGTTAACTAAAATCGCCAATTCAGCAAAGAATGCTGGTTGTAACGTTTTACAAATATTCTTCGAAGATACAGCTAGTTCAGTTAAGAAAAAACATTATGCTTGTTGGACTGGTATTAAATTAAATGATCTTAAATTACACCCTGAAGAAGTTACACGAGTAGTGAATGAAAAACGAGGACTTCCAGGTAAAATAAAATTAATGCGTTTTCCAAGTGACGGTACAACTATACCTAAAATTAGACAATACATTAGAAAATTAATTGCTAAAGGATTCAAACCTGATTTAATCGTAATAGATTATATTGATTGTGTACAACCATCAAAGAAAATTGATGACCCTAATGTTGGAGAAGGTGCTGTAATGAGAGAGTTTGAAAGTATGTTATTTGAATTAGATATGGCGGGTTGGACTGCTACCCAAGGTAATAGAGAATCAATTGATGCTGCTATTGTAGGTGGTAAACAAATGGGTGGTTCAATTAAGAAAGGTCAAATATGTCACTTCGTATTAACAATTGCAAAAGACCAAGATCAACAAGCAGATGGAACAGCAACCATGGCAATTATTAAATCAAGATTTGGTAAGTCTGGTAAAATATTCGATAATGCAGTTTTCAACAACGAAACAATACAAATAGAGTTGGATGAAAATAATGTGGGTAAATCTATAAGAGACCACAAAGGTTATATTGATACTAAAGAGAAAAAAAGAGTAGGGTATTTATTGGATGCTGCCAATGCTGCTAAGAATAGACTTAATGTTTTGAACACCAACGGTGAAGAAGATAATTTAACAACAAATAACGAACAAACAAATAATATAGAAGAAAATAATACGGAAATCTAATTTATGAATAAGGTAATTGAAAAAGAAAACGAAACAGAAGTAAAAACTGGACACACATACGATGAAGCATATAAGACTTCATTAGAATATTTTAAAAATGATTTACCCGCAAACGTATGGTTAGGTAAATATGCAATAAGTAAGAACAATGTGTTTTCTGAGACCTCTCCAGATGATATGCATTTACGTTTAGCAACTGAGTTTGCTAAAATTGAAGAAATGTATGGTGATTCATCCAAATTAAATGGTAAGTTAAAAACCTTATCTGAATACGGTCAAAAAAGAGAACCACTTACAGTAGAAAGAATATACGACTATTTTAAAGACTTCAAATACATTATACCACAAGGAAGTGTTATGTCTATGCTTGGAAACAACGCTGTTATAGGTTCGTTATCTAACTGTATAGTTCTACCAAAGGTTTATGATTCATATGGTGGGATTTGTTATGCAGATCAGCAATTGACTCAATTAATGAAACGCAGATGCGGTGTTGGGGTGGATATCTCAACACTTAGACCAGAAGGTAGTGGAGTATCTAATGCTGCTGGTAGTTCAACTGGTGCTATTTCTTTTATGGAAAGATTTTCAAATACAACCAGAGAAGTAGCGCAAAACGGTAGACGTGGTGCACTTATGATTTCAATCCATTGTAATCACCCAGATGTTGAAAAATTTGCTAAAATAAAACAAGATTCAAAAAATGTAACTGGGGCAAACGTTTCTATAAAATTGACTGATGAATTCATGAAAGCAGTCGTTGAAGATACTGACTATACATTAAGATATCCTTGTACTGAGAGTGATGTTAAGTTTTTAAATTGGAATAAACCGTTGATAACAAAAACAGTAAAGGCAAAAGACCTTTGGAATGTTATCGTACAATGTGCTTGGAATTCTGCTGAACCTGGACTTATTTTCTGGGACCACCAACACAATTATTCAACATCATCAATATATCCAGAGTTTGAAAACATTTCAACAAACCCTTGTAGCGAAATAGCGATGGGTAATGATTCGTGCAGACTTATTGCTAACAACATGTTTAATTGTGTTGAAAATCCATTTAGAAAGAATAGCAAATTCAATTATGAAAAATGGTACGAAATTAATTATGAGGCACAAAGACTTATGGATGATTTGGTTGAATTGGAATTAAGAGCAATAGAACAAATCCTTCTTAAACTAAAGAAAGATAAAGAACCTAATCACGTAAAACAAATTGAGATTACTACTTGGGAACAATTATATGATTCAGGTAAGAAAGGTAGAAGAACTGGTTTAGGTATAACAGCATTGGGTGATACATTAGCAGCGTTGGGTCTTAAATATGATTCTAAAGAAGCGATTAGTGTGGTAGATAAAATGATGAAGACCAAATGTGAAGCAGAATGGGATTCAACAATTGATATGGCAATCGAAAGAGGTCATTTTGAATCTTGGGATGCAGAAATTGATGAGACATCAACATTCATTCAAATGTTAAAGAAAGATTTACCAGAAATATATGAGAGAAATAAAAAATACGGTAGAAGGAATATTTCTCCATCAACTGTTGCTCCAACTGGTAGTCTTTCAATGTTAGCATCATTAACGGATAAGACTTTGAAGTTGAAATTACATAATAGCACTAGTGGAATGGAGCCAATGTTTAATCTTAAACAAAACGAATGTTGGAATACCAGACGTAAAAAGATCAACCCTAATGATAAAAATGCTGTTGTTGATTATGTAGATGATTTGGGTGATAAATGGCAAGAATTTAAAGTATTCCATTCTGGATTTAGAATGTGGGCATTAATCAATAAACCTAATTTGGATTTGGATACTCTTTCTAAAGAAGAACTAAAAAAATTAGTTGCAGAATCACCATATGGTGGTGCTGGGTCATCTGAGATCGATTGGATTAAACGTGTTGAAGTACAAAGTGTAATACAAAAATACACCACACACTCAATCAGTAGTACTATAAATTTACCTAATGATGTTAAACCAGAAAAAGTTGGTGAAATTTATATAGAATCTTGGAAACAAAACTTAAAAGGAATTACAGTTTATAGAGATGGTTGTAGAAGTGGGGTTTTGGTATCAGATACTAAAAAAGATGATAAACTAAAAATTTCTAAAACAAATGCACCTAAGAGACCTAAAGTATTGGATTGTGATATCCACCACGTAACAGCGGAAGGTAAAAAATGGGTTGTGTTGGTTGGTTTGTTAGAAGGAGACCCGTTTGAGGTATTTGCTTTTAAAGAAAAAAAGTTGAAATTCCCATCTTCATATAAACAAGGTACAATCACTAAAGTAAAGAGGGGTCAATATGACTTGTCTTGTGATAAAGGTGATTTCTTATTAGAAGACGTAAAGGATTTCTTTGAAACAGACGAACAAGAAAACTTAACCAGATTAATATCCTTATCTTTAAGACACGGAGCAGATGTTAAGTACATTTACGACCAATTAAACAAGTCTGAGGGTACTATAGTCAGTTTCTCCAAGGCAATTGGTAGAACATTGAAGAAATACCTTAAGGATGAACCCAAAGGTGATTTTAAATGTGAAAGTTGCGGTAGTACAAACATGATATTACAAGAAGGATGTAGAACTTGTGTGGATTGTGGTAACGGAAAATGTGGTTAAACCGAATATTTAATGAATTTTCATAAAAAAGGGGACTTTATAGTCCCTTTTTTTATTTATGGATATTTACTTATAAAAATAGATTACTATAATATTTATCTATAAAGCATTATGGCTAAGAAATTCATAAATATACGTTACCCGTTTCAAGATAGCCCACAGGGGTTCTTTTTGGCATTAAACGACCAAAATAGGGACGCTATTAAGAGTGATCTAATGCATTTGATATTAACCGCAAAAGGACAAAGATTATATAACCCAGATTTCGGAACAAACTTAGTTAGATTCATATTTGAACCAGAAGACGGTTTTACCTTGGCCAAAATAAAGGAAGAAATAACTACAGTTGTAAAAAAATATCTACCAAAACTTCAAATAAATAATATAAGTGTTGAACAATCACCTGACAGTGAATATGCAGCGGTTATAAAAATAGACTATACCGTAACGGATGATGTATTTGAAGCATCAGATACAGTAATAATAAACTTATAAATAATACTTTATGGCAAACACAAGGATAGCATATACTTCACGTAACTTCGCAGATATTAGAACCGATTTGATTAATATGGTCAAACAATATTATCCAGATATCTTTAATGATTTTAATGATGCATCTGTAGGTATGATGTTATTGGAGTTAAATGCAGCTGTAGGGGATATGTTGTCATTCAATACCGATAGAGCATTCCAAGAAACCCAAATTGATTATGCACAAAAAAACTCTAGTGTACTTTCCATGGCAAGAACCTTCGGGTTAAATGTACCAGGAAAAAGACCTTCTGTTACAATAGTGGATTTTTCAGTTGTTGTACCAGTATTAGGTGATACTTTCGATGAATCTTATGCACCTATTATAAGAGCAGGTTCACAAGTAAGTGGTGGTGGTAATATATTTGAAACAAGTACCGATATAGATTTTAGTAATCCGTTTACCGTTGGAGGTATACCAAACAGATTGGTTATACCTAATTTTGATTCTAACAACACATTGGTTAACTATACTCTTGTTAAAAGAGAAATGGTTATAAATGGGTTTACTAAGATATTCAAGAAAGTAATAAACCCATCAGACGTACAACCATTCTTACAAGTTGTGTTGCCAGATAACAACGTTTTATCAGTAGAGCGTGTAATAACTCTTGACGGAACAAATTTCACTTCTGACCCAACATTAGATCAGTTTATGGATGTGGATAATCAGTGGTTTAAAATGGATGCATTGGCAGAAGATCAAGTATTCATAGAAGATACTACATTGGTTAGTGATAATGCTGGAATCAAGCCAGGAAAATGGGTTTCAGTAACCAAAAAATTCATAACTGAATATACCGATTTAGGGTTCTTAAAAATGACGTTTGGCGGTGGAACACAAGATATAAGCAGTCTTGATAGTTTTGATACCAATGCTGCTTTGGTAAGTCAAATAGGTGACTTCATAAACAATATGTCATTAGGAACAACCCCTACAGCAAATACAACCTTATTCGTACAGTATAGAGTTGGTGGTGGAACAGCGTCAAATTTAGGTCCTAATATAATAAACACAGTTGGGTTATTAAACATAAATGTAAACGGTGCTAATGCGACAATAAACAATTCTGTTACAACATCGCTAAGAGTAAATAACCCTTTCCCAGCATTGGGTGGTAGAGATGTTCCATCAGTCGAAGAAATTAGAAACTTAGTTAAATATAATTTTTCTGCACAAAACAGAGCAGTAACGATCAAAGATTATCAATCAAGGATATCGCTTATGCCTGGAGATTTTGGAGTTCCATTCAGATGTGGTGTGTTTGAACAACAAAATAAGATCAACATTTATATTTTAGGGTTGGATGAAAATTCAAATTTGACCAACACTTCTAATACCACATTACAAGACAATATTACTACGTATTTGTCCAATTATAGCATGATAAATGACTATATCACTGTAACAGATGGAAGGATTATAAATTTAGCGTTTGAGGTCGATTTATTCATTAATAAGAACTTTTCTCAATCCCAAGTAATTAGTCAAGTGATTACGGATATAGAAGATTATATGAACGTTAATAACTTCCAGATGGGGGACAATATCTACTTATCTGACTTGGTAAAACAAATCAATAACGTTGCTGGAGTAGTCAACGTTATTGATCTTAGAGTATTTAATAAAGTGGGTGGGGTTTACAGTCTTAACGAGATATCTCAACCTTATATCGATTCAGTTACAAGAGAGATCGATGTATCCCCACAAACCGCTGATTATACCTTATTTGGTGAACCTACTGCTATGTTTGAGATTTTAAACCCAGCAACAGATATAACCGTTAGGGTAAAATCTTAAGGGAGTGTTATAGTATAAATTGTTGGTTGCGCTGTCTGTAGACCTTTGGCAGTAGTATCCAAAAATTCAATATATTTTAGGTTACCATTCAACCATGTGATCGATGCATAGTTATAACTTGAGATATTAGGGTCTGTAGCGGTTCTACCGTTTTTAGTATCATAAGTACCAGTATTACTACCATTACTTACAACCCCAACACTATATTCAAGTTTAATCTCATCCCCACTAGTACAAGTACCCAAGTCCATACCTGCAATTAGACTCATAATACCAAGGTTATAAGAGCGACTATTGATATAAACGTTGTTTTTGTATAGTTTAATTGTACCAATAAACGTTGAGTCGTTAACCCATGCTACTGTGTCATTTGATGGGATATTTAGACTCATTTCAACATCACTATACGTTACCGTATTGCTCGTCTTGTTAGATGGAGCAACTTCTGACTCTTTTTTGCACCCTATAAGTGCAATAACCAAAATTGCGATAATTGATAGGTTTTTCATGTTATTTGTTTTTAGGTTTAATTGTTTAGACTACAAAGGTAAGCATAATTTTCGAATCTACCAAATTTTTAGGTAAATATTTTAAATTAAGTGGTATTTATATGAAAGAACAGACCCCAATAGTTTCCTTTATAATACTATATGGTATATTTGTTAAAATAACAACAATTAAAACTAAACACAATGGGATGCGGATGCAAAAGTGATGGTAAGTCTTCAATCAAGAGTACCACAGAAAATCAAACAGTAGGTAATAGCGATAATATTCTAAAAAAAGTGGGTAATGTTATCCTTAAAATCATAGGATTTGTTATCTTTTTGGTTATGCTACCGATTATAAATTTATTCATAATAAAATTCATATTTGAGATATTGGTTCTAAATAAGAAAGTGGATTTTATCAACATTTTGTCTTTTGTGACTAACAAGATTAAACCTAAAGATATCGAAGACGATGAAGATGACGAGGAAGAAACAGATGAAGAAGAGGTAGAATACGAATTACAAGATGTTGAAGTAATAAGATAATCCATAGATGTCAAATACAATTAGAATACGTACTACTCCTAATGGTGAGGATAAATATTTAAAGGTAAAATTAGACCAAGATTGGGATTTTATCGAAATTTTATCACTATCGATTTCTCAGCAAAACGCTTATAGGAAGTTTTGTTCTGATTATGGTGTTATTGTAGGTAGAGTTGTAATTAATAGCGGTTTCGGTGTCCCAAACGCCAAGGTTTCGGTTTTTATCCCATTAGATGATGCTGATAAACAAAACCCAGATATAAAGGGGTTATATCCATTTGAAGTTATAACTGATAAAGACAGTGATGGTATAAGATATAACCTATTACCCAAGGATTCAGACAGTCAAGATGATTGTTATACACCTATTGGTACGTTCAGAAGTAAAAGAGAAGTTTTAGACAATGATACAGTATTAGAAGTTTATAATAAATATTATAAATTTACAACCACTACTAACAAAGCTGGGGATTTTATGATCTTCGGTGTTCCACTAGGAACATATACTGTACACGTAGATGCTGATATCTCCAACATAGGTATTGCATCACAAAAACCTTACGACCTAATCAGTCAAGGAACACCAGAAAAAATGTTTTATAGTCCTACTAAATTTAAAAGCGATAAAAATTTAGATAAATTGGTTCAAGTAAAATCAATGAATGCTGGTGTAAACGTTCAACCATTTTGGGGCGACAAAGATAATTGTTCTATTGGTATTAATAGATTAGATTTTGATCTTAATTATAATATTATCCCGTCAGCAATATTTGTGGGTAGTATTTTTGGTGATGCTGATAAACACTCAATCAATAAAAGATGTAGACCAAGAAAAAAATTAGGAAATCTATGTGAACAAGTAACTGGTTCTGGTTCTATTGATATGATTAGGAAAAATTTGAATGGGGAAATTGAAGATTTTAACGTTCAAGGTGGTCGTGTCATAGATGATGATGGTGCATGGGCGTATCAAATACCTATGAACTTAGATTATATGGTTACGGATGAAAATGGCGATCTTATACTATCTCAAGACCCTAATAAAGGTATACCAACAAGAGCAAGTGTTAGATTTAGGATTGGAATGGATGAAACTGGTAGAGAAGGAAGACTTAGAACAAGAGCAAAATATTTAGTACCGCACAATCCAGTTGATGACACTGAAATAGATTATGAATTTGGTGAAAACACAAAAGACACTAGTTTTAGAGATTTGTATTGGAATAAGATTTATTCCGTTTCTAATTTTATAACCAGATATCAAACCAACACACAAACTGCAAATACAAAAGCGATAACAGGTATTAAAGATGTTGATGGTTGCGTAGGTACAAAAACACCTTTTCCATATAATAGGATAAACACTGATATAAATCCGTTGTTTATTATTATATGTTTGATTGTTAAAATTTTAGCGTTTTTAATTACGGTGTTGAATAGTTTTGTAATTCCAATCGTTAATCTTGTATTGACATTGGTAAATGCAATTATAGCAATTTTAAATGCTGCATTTGTTGGAGTGTGTGAAGTTGTATTTGCGTTAGGTAAGGCAATATGTGTGTTGCAATTGGCAAGTGATTCTTGTAGAGAAAAATGGTGTAAAGCAGGGTTGGGTGGAAGTTACGATTCTTCAAGTAACGATTGTACCTGTGGTCCTAAGTTTAATCCTATTCCATATGTTCCTTGTGTATATGTTCAGTGTCCAGCAGATAGTGGTGTGAATTATGCACCTGGATGTTTGAAACAATCACATGCACCATTCATTTCAATTGATAGTGGTAAAGCATGGACTGCTGCTAATTCTACTCCAGATGCAAGTGGTGGGTTAGTAACATTAACACATTATCCTTTCGATGCTGATGGACACACTTTTTTAAATGTTGGTTTGGATGATTGTATTGCATTTGAAATGGCAGAAATATTGAATGTATTCCAATTTGATTTTTATAATGATTGGATTAATGGTTCATTATTTAGTTTCTTATTAAAATATAGAAAGAAGAAAAAAGGTAGAGAAGTATTTTGTGAATATGATTGTAGTCCAGATTTCTTAGGTGGCGTTGATGGAAACAACAATGGTACACCAGATAACAGTTGTCATACAAATGTTTTATTGGATACTTGTTTTACTAATGGTATACCAGTAACTTATAGTGGTATTAACTATATAGGTAAAGATACTCAAAACACATCATATCAAAGTAACGATATTAAGGAAGGGTTAATTAAAAAAGTTGGGGATGATTTTTATTATGCTGCAACAACACATGATGCTTCATGGAAATTGTTTGCAACTGAAATAGTCCATTTGGGTTCTGTTTTTGATTGTGATTGGCAAGGCATTCCAAAAATCCATACTGAGTTAATTCCAACAACATATAAGATACCACCAGATACTAGTGAGTTGTCAGAGGATGGAACAAAACTTGAAACTTGTGGTATGGTGAATACAGGTGGTAATTTTGGTAGTGTGTTTTTTGCTATTAATTGTGTTGGTGTTCACGTAGATGATAAAGGTTCATTAAATGCAAGACACATATGTGAATTTGGTGTTAACATTGATGAAGCACAAGAAGACCCTATTACAGGTGCTATTACAGTACAAGCAGATTGTATTATAGGTGCAAATGATATTGATGATGGTCGTGGTAAATTTTTTAGAGACGTATTTTATGGTTTAAATAGAAATGGTCCTAGCATATACAGTTTGACTGTACCTAGCACTGGATTTACAACTAATTTTAATACTGGTAATCTACCGATCTATAACTTTGCAACAACTACTAATAATGGTAGTAACTATATTAGTTTTAGAGGATTAACACCAGCAAGCAACCAAGCATATGCACAACCAAAACATTCTTATTATTTCTATTTAGGTTTAAATCCAGGTAAAACAGGGTTAGATAAAATGAACGAGCGTTTCTTCACTAATTGTGTTCCTGTTGTTAGAGATGATATGTTTATTCAAGCAAGTGCGTCTGTTAGTATTCCTTCAGGTGGTGGTGCTGCTACATTTACATTATCATTTACTGTTCTTGGTGGAACACCAGCATTTTTATATTCAATAAGTGGTGTAAATGGAACTAGTTATCAAAACCCACCTACAGGGACATTATCAACAAATAGTGGTGCTGTAATAGGTGGTTTATATGCTGGGTCATATCTTATAAGTGTTGTTGATTCGTTAGGTACACCAGCAACTAAAGTAATAACATTGGTAGACCCTCAAAATCAAAGTTCAGGTGGCGGTGGAGTTGGTTCATCATAAAAGTTAAAAAGAAATGGATACAAATAGAATAAAAAAAGTATTAAACTCTGAGACTTCAGTTAAAGCATCCAACACAGATGTTAATCTGAAAGTTAATATTGACGCAAAGGAAAGGTTATTGCCACCTGACAAGATAAATCATGTCGTAGACGCTGGGGTTCAATTTAATACTGAAAGACAAAGTAGTCCATTCTATAGAATTTTAAGTACAATAAACCCACTGGTATCAAATGTTTTATTTAATTTAAACAATACTACTAATGCTGATTTGTATACATGGGCAGCTTTCAATTATAGAAATCCAACTACATTAGATTATAGGTTTTTAGATAGATCATACCCCAAAGATAATGACTTACAGGATTTAACTGACTTGACATATTCTGATGCTATAAAAAAATACTTAAAAGAAATAGAAGGTTGGTTTGGATATTTTGACCCAGATATCACACAAGCAGCGTTATGTAATTTCTTTGATATGGAACCAAAAAGACAAAGGTTTTCATTCATACCAGATATAGACCCATATAATTGTGGGTCAAATTGTAAAATAACTGATAATTGGAATATAACAATAACATATCCAGCTACAGCAGATACAACTCATTATATGATAAAAGATGGGTTATTTATATTTGATCGTATAGCAGTGAATGTTTCTGGTAGAGATATGACCGCATTTGGTACACCAGTATTGCACAATTTGGTAGAAGGAGATATAGTTAGACTTACTGGAACAACAATTGATGGTGATTATACAGTTGTTAGAGATGGATTGGACAATGGTGATTTAAAAGGTTATTATTTTGTAATCGATACACCACCATTAACATCGTCACCAATTTCAATTAATTCAAGAATGAGAAAAGTGGTAGGGGGTCAACCTTCAACATATTATTTCAGGAAATTTAGAAAAATAAAAACCAAAAACACATCAATAATTGAATTGGATGATAATGAAACATATAAGTTAGCATTTAGTGAAAATATATATGCTGATTCAATATCTCAAGTTGTTTTTAATGAAGACATCATGGTTAGTGGTTTGACGGATAATTTGGGTAGACCATTGAGCGAACTTTATTTAACAATTATTAAAACAAGTAGCAATAATTTATTTAGTAATGTTTCTTCAGGTATAGAAACACCATTTATGATTGGATTGAATAATAGCGTTAGTAGTACATTCAGTTATTTAAGAAAAATACCAACGATCAATAAGATACATAATGGTGGAACAGGAACAACTGGGTTACCGTACCCTAGTCATTTACCTTTAGAACTTAGTGTTTCAGGTACGAACAATAATGGTATTACCAATAATAATGATTATTATGGTGATGTTGTTGAATACAATGGTTTTACCGTTAAGGAAACAGTATTAGCAGATGTGTGTCATAGATTTAACACTATTAATAGAGAAACAGCACCAACATTAAACTATGTTAAAGCAATTGGAGCAACCCCAGTGTTACAATCTACAACACTTGGACCAAGGCAAGAAGGTTATTATTATAAACCACATAATTTGATTAAGATCAGAGAATTTTCTAGTTATGTTGAACAAGGGGATTCAAATACTTTCGGGATTCCAAGTTATGCACAAAACTTAGGAGATGGTAGATATTTATGGAGGGATTTGTTAGATATTGGATTTAATGAAAGTGATGTAGTACCCTTGGATTATCCATTTTTAAATGGGTGTCATTATAGATATAGCAACACTTATTTTAATGTTAGAAGACAAGACCCTTTTGGTAACTGGGGATTATATTATTCAAAATTTCCAGCTGACCCAATAGGTGATGCAACGACTAATAAATTTACAGTAAATTCAGCGGATAATGTTTGCTAACAAATATGAAATAAATATAACAACGATTTCCACCGCTTCTACAGCGACTACTATTAATATACCTATTAATTTAGAATATCAAATAGTAGATCAATCTGAGTTGATTGATAGAGTATTTGTAACAACTGAAGTAGCAAAATCTATCAACCCTATTTTTGATTATGAAAAAATAAGGATTATTCCAACATCAACAAGCACATCTAACATATTGAATGCGGTACAAGGCGGTGGTACAAGTTCACCAACAACAACCACTACAAGTAGTGTCCCTACCAGTGGTGTGGGTACTGTTGCTGTTTCAACACCTACGGGTGGTTTGACCCCTGTTGGTTCATCAACTGTGGCTACTGCCCCAGCAACTAATTTAACTAGTCCATCTGGAAATTTTGCTGCTGGTAATCCAGCGGCTGCTACTTTACCAGTTGGTAGTCCAAGTGTTATAACAACGGTGAGTGCTATAACTCCAAATAATGCAGCAACGGTAGGAAGCATACCTGTTGGTAATTTGACGAATACAATTCCAGTAACTTCACCTACTTCCAGTCCAGCAACTTTTGGTGGACCAAGTTTGGGTAGTGTTAATGTAGGAAATGCTGGTGCTCTTGTAGCATCTAATTCATTAACTTTATCTAGTTCAAGTAATTCTGTCGCAACATTAAATACTGGTTCCAGTAGTTTAGTTGCGGTAGGTAATGTTGGTACAAGTAATGCAGCGACTCTTGGTGGGTTTAATGTTGCTGCTGGAACTGGAAACGTTACAGTTAATAGTGGTGGTAATTTTGGTGCTGGGTCTGGTCCAACAGGTGGGGGTGGTTTTACGTTTGCTGCATTTAGTTCTGGTAGTAACCCATTACCAAGTACGTTTAACTCTTCAAATTGTCAGACAAATCTTAGCGGTACAAACGTTAATAATATTATTTATAATGTTAATTTTTTAGTTGGTTCACCAGCATCAATGACAGTTCCAACAACGTACAATGATATTGGAATTACTGATGCTGATATAAAATTCAGAACAAATGCGTTTGAGCAATCATTTTTAAATTTAATGTTTTATGATTCAGATAATGCTTTAGAGCAACGTTTGATATCATACATAACTCTTTTCCCTAATTTAACTGGGGATGATTTAAATCCATTGGATTCAACTACTGGTCTTCCAGGTCAACCAAAACCATCATCAGAAATTAATGTAAGTTTTGTTATATCTAACCCTTTGTTAGAGTGTCCTTTAAGTGTTTCTGAAGGTTTTTATTTATATGATTATAAAGATACAATTCCTATGGGTGGAATCAAGTACTTGTATATGAGAGCATCATTTAATAATGCTAAAACAGGTAAAATGACTAATCTAATGGTAGATGATAGTGCTTATACAATTGACAACTTAGTCCATAAATTGTATACCAGATATGTTTTGGCAAGAAATAGCACTGGTTTCTTCTATAAAATAGATGACACGTATAATTTGAACACAACTGGTAATCATGTTGGTTTTAATAATGTTACTTACACCAATAACAACATCATTGTTGACCTATATCAAATACAAGCGTTATAATGGAAGTAATAAAACGTAAAATATTATTAGAAAACAGCATTGATAGAGGAAACAATAGTCCAACATATGGGTTATTAACTGCAACATCTTTCTATATTAAGGTGAATGTTAATCAAACCGCAGATGATATGGGTTTGTTTACTGACATGGTATATGTACCTAATGACGGAATCAACCCAAACCCACCTAATTATACGATTTTAAGTCAAAAATTAACACTTAGTGGCTTTACTTTTCCTTTTATGATCGGTGCAACACCCGTTCAACTCACAGGAATAACTGGAACCAAGGCAGTTGAGTTAAGACTTACAGGAAGTACAGCACCAGATTATTATGTTTTTGGTGGTTTAAAAATTAGTGGGACAACCGATAGCAAACTTCAAAGTGTTAGATCATACAACTACCTAAATCCATATCAAGTTGGGTTTAATATCGCTACAGAAACCTATACAGCATATAATGGGACTGTTATAGCGGGGGTTAATAGGGTAACAGCAGTAGGTGAACCAACAAATTATGTGTTTGATGCGTTAGCAAACGGTACTATCGGAACTGTGAATCAAACCACTGGGTTATTGTATTCGGATTATACTGGTTTTACCAAAACTGTAACAATTAATGGTAATAGCACCGTTATTCCGTTAACAATTGTGTCCTTTTTGGGTGAGGGATGGAATCAAACCAACTTAACATTATCCGCATTAACCAAAGAAGAGTATTTATTTGGAATTACAACACCTCCAAAAGTAGAAAGTGATGTATTTATAGACAGGGGTGCTACAAGTGTAATGGATTCTCATTTAAGACTATCAGAAATAAGAAATTTGACTGAATTAGTTAAATATGGCAACGGATTTTACAATTTAACACAACAATAAATGACATACGAAGAGAAATATGATGAAATGTACTTGATTGCTTCAAAATTATTCTTATCTTTTAAAGATATAATGAGACTGAAGGATTACGAACGAAAAAACTTAGTAGAAATATTAAAAGAACAAAATAAAAACAAATAATTTATGGCAACAGGAACATATGGTGTAGTACGCCCAGCAGATATAACAACAGATGATGTAGAAGTGTTCTATCACTATACACCATCAAGAGATTCAATAGGCAACACAACTTTAAATAAGTTAGATGCTGCTCAAGTATTGATACCTATCGATAACCCTAACAAAACTCAGTCAGGTGTAAGTGGATTTGAAGTTTTTGGTGGAATGTATACCCTTAAATTACCTGTAGCAACATTCGGAGTTAAAGGTATTTATACAATTATAATTAAACCAGTTGAAATCAGAATCCCAATAGTTGATTGTGGTGTTTTATCTGCTTTACCAGATGTAAGAGGTCTTGTATTTGATTCAGCAACAGTTCCAACAAATTTCCTTAACAATTTTGAAAATAATGGGTTGGTAGGGTATAGAATTGAATATTTGGATGCTAATACATCAGCTGCAAACGCTAAATTAAACAATTTCTTTACTGTTATCACGTCAAATAATTTTGCAGAACCAGTTAACCAAAATATTACTAATACTAGTCAAAAAGCGATCAGTTATCGTTTAAATGACAATTCAACGCTTGTGTTTTGCACCGTATCTCCAGGTTCAGCATCAAATGTGACCCCTAATGCATTGCCGTTTATAGGTCAACCTAATCAGCAAGTCATTATAACCAATACTTTCTTTAATCCTATTATGATTGAGGTAGAAATGGTTGAACACGATATAGAAACACTTGCTTTTGCAATGTTTGGAAATCAAACTAAATCATTGGAAGATGGAATTTACACAATTTACAACTTTAATAATGATATTTACAAACAATATAACTTATTTGAAATTAAAGATACGTTTACTGGAAATCCTCTATTTGAAGTTAGAGAAAAAAGAGCAAGTATCGATTTTTCTAAAACATTTGTTAATATAACTACAATTTAAGAATGGCTAATAAGGTAAAGATAGTTGGTTATGCGAAGGCAGTACAATATGGGAATGGTATTCAATATACCAATTTTACTCCAGATTTAGTAGGTTTTCAATTGGCTAGTAATGGCGGGACACCGTTATTTACTATGGGTAATTTTGCTATTACCACAAATATGGAACCTAAGACTGATAAAAAATTTATCACTAATAAGTTTTCAAATTTTGTCACGCTTACTGATTTAGATTTAACAATAGAAGAAGCGGTTACCTTATTGACCAATAATGCTGGAGTTTTACTCAATTTAGACAAAACAAATTTGAGTAATTATGCCTTGTTTGGTTCTCTTAGTGAATTGATAAGAGTTTCGTTAGAAAACATTATTACTAACTGGCCAGCGTCTTTATATATGACACCTTTGATGCAAACCAGTTCGGATGTTAATACTTTGTCTGGTGACACTGTTTTAGACTACGAATATAACACGTTGGCAGATTATGCGATATTTTCGATACCAACTAATTTCATAAGCAATAAATTCCAGTTGAACTATCAAGAAAATGGAAGTGTTGCAAACACATTTAACGAGACCAACGATTTAAGAAACGTAGTACCAAATTATTCATCATATAGTGTATTATATAATGGTAATGAGTACGCATTGTTAGGTATGACTGGTTCAACAGATTTACTTAACGATTATTTACATATAAGTGTTAGTGGAAACCCATTTTCTGGATTAGGTAGTGATGCAGCGATTTATTACCATATTAAACCTAATAAATCCATAGAAGATCAATTTTTTAATTCATTACCTGACTTTGAAGCATATCTTTTAAATAGATCAGCAATACCATTATATACAGCGATCTTTAAGTACCCTATTAAATCAGATAGTGGTGTATTATTGTATACAAGCAAAATGCTTACATGGCCAGTAACAGATGGTTATAACATAGATTTTAGTACTATTGAATACACTAATTATGTTACAAGTTTACTAAACATTTCACAAAACTTTGATTTATTCACAAGTAATTTGATGGTTAGATTTTTGGTGACCGAATCAATTACAGATTTTGATACATCACCAGTTCATTTCTCTAATGGAGAGATGGAAGCATCTGGACAAAAGATGAATAAAACGTTAACTATTTATGGTAGAGAATTTGATGATCTTAATAATTTTATTACTGGAATACAATTTGCTCATACAGTATCATACGACAAACAAGATAATATACCAGACATATATCTAAAAAATTTAGCAAAAGTGTTTGGTTGGGGGTTAGTATCTTCAGTATTGGAAAATAACTTATTATCTAATTATGTTTCAAATGCTGCATCCACATATTCTGGACAAAGTGTTGGACTAACTGCTGTTGAAGCGGACGTTGAACTTTGGAGAAGAATAATTCTTAATACTCCATGGTTATGGAAATCTAAAGGTACAAGAAAAGCGATAGAATTCTTATTTAAATTCATAGGTGCTCCAAACGGATTATTCAAATTCAATCAATACGTATATGTTGCTGATGGACCAATAGATGTTGAATTGTTTCAACAAGCATTGGCACTTAATGGGTTTAGTACCGATATAACTAATTATCCAATTGATTCTGATGGTTATCCTAGTCCGTTAGAAAACACACCTGATTTGTATTTCCAATCAGATGGACTTTGGTATAGAGAAACAGGTGGTAGCGGGTCAACAATAGATATACTTACAGGTAACAACCCACACTTAGGTCCGTATGATGGTGGTTTTAGATACATCAATCAATTTAGAAATCTTATCCCTAATTTTTCAGCGGTAACAATAAGTTCAACAACAGTTACAACTGGTACAACTAATTTGTTTACCAATTATAATTCAGGTACAATGAATGGATATGTTGGAAGTACGTATATTGGTGCTACAGACGAGAATGATGTTGATTTAGAAAGTTGCTTTGTTGTAACAGCATCAATCATTGATAGTCCTAAAGCAAGAGCAACAACAGTTAATAGTAGCGGTTGTGAATGTGATACAACAACCACTATTGACGCAGCAAGCGATCAAGCGTTGAGTATTTGTGTGGAAGTAAATGAACCTACTGAATTAACAGATACACAAATATGTAATGATATGATTCCATCTACAATGGCATCACCAGAAGGTGATGGTACAATATGGTTTAATTACAAACAATATAATCCTGATGGTTCAGTTTATACATCTGGTGGTAATCCAGTATTGAGGACAAGTGAATTCGCTTCAAAAACTTGTTGTAATGTTAATGGTGGTGTGATAATGCCAGTAGTTACTAACCCTAATTACGGTCCAAGCGGATTTATAAATTCGTTTACTCCAGCAAAAGTAATGGAAAAATATTCTATTATAGCGAATGCATACCCTTTTAGTTTAGAATTTACAATAGATAATTCAAGTAATGATTGGACGGATACTATAACATTTACCCTTACACCAAGAAATAATGGGACACAATTCCCTGAATTTACATTAATGACCTTACCAATTGTAGGTACAACAAATACCAATATAACATTGGGTTATGTTAATAATTTAATTAATAGTGTACCATCTGGATTTACAATTACTTGTGTCGAGATAGTAAACTCAAGGAGAATTAAATTTAATGTAACAACAAACATAACATTATATGCAAATACAAATATAAACATATATTCCTCTGAAAATAACGTTACATTATTTCAAAATCAATCATGGACTACAACCCCAATAACACCAGTATTAGAAAATAGTGGTTGTATTTGTTGTAGTCCTCCAGAATGTAAAAGTTCTGTGGTAAATTATAATTGGAGGTTGTATAACGCTACAGCAACTGCTGGAACTGATTTAAGATTCAGATCAACAGATTGGGTACCAGATTTCAATGGTGTTCCGTTTTTTGCTTGGCAAAAAGTTAGTAAAGATGGAACAAATTGTATTGGTGATGGGTATACAGTCGCTGTACCAAATGTTCAAGATGATTGGAAGTTATCAACTTATGGGTATGCTTGTAGGTTAACACAAAAAGGTGCGGATGATATAGGACAATTAAACATAAATAATACTGATTTAACAACGATGACGTTCCCAACAAATAGCGTTATTTGGAACACATATTACTTAAGAAGTATTGGGGCAATACCATTTGATGCTATTTTTGACGGAACATTTGATGGAACATTAATCATATAAAGATAAAATTTAACTATTTATAATAAACTAAACGAATGTCAGTAAATGCAACATCAACATGTTATGATTACACCGATATTATTAACAATGGCGGTCTTGTCACTAATAATAGTGACGGTACTGTTTCTGTGTTTGTAAAAAACAATGTAGGTGTACTAATACCAGTTGGTTTAACTTTAAAGTGTTGTAATTTGTTGAATCAAACCAACCCTCTTGGTGGTTATTATTGGGATGGACGTGACCAAAATTGTAAATGGAATGCTTTTAACCCAAATCAATTATCAGGGGAGGCTTGTAGTATAGAAAATGAATTTAATTTAGTATTGAACCCTAATGGTAATGATGGTGCGTTGTTTAGTCTAAATGGGCAATCTAACCCTTCATTAACGATCAATTTTGATTATTTATTTAAATTTAAATGTGAAACACTTTATGGAATAATTACAGGTGCACAAGGTTCTCCATCTCAATCACCAAGTGATAGAATAATACAAGTTCAATCATTTCAAGGTCCAACAGTAACAGAATTAAAGACGGCTGGTGGAGTTCAAATTTTTACACCATTTTCATTTGATTATACAAATGGAAGTGCTGCACAAATGCAAACCAAAATAAATCAGCATTTAGTAAATGGGTTTACAATAGGTACAGTAACTAAACCTAGTACATCTAGGTTTGCATTTAGCGTAACGTCTCCAACTATATTGGTTAATAATGGTCAGGCGCAATTATTAGGTGGTCCTGGGGTATTAGGTGCATATACAACTATTTATATTTCTGGTGGTGTAGCACCATCAACACAATCAAGTTGTACAACTCCAGTAGAAGCATTAGAAACTTTGGATGTTTCTATGACATTAGATATAGTAAACCCTGATAATAGTATTACACATGTTTTTGAAGAACCTATTTTTCAACAAATAGGAAATAACATGTTAATGAATTATCTTCTTACTAACACAGATACTGGTTTTTACATTTGTGGTGACCCAGTTCTTGGAGACCCAGTTGGTCTTACTGCTTGTACACCAGCAACTAATCTTATAACCACACAAAACGTATTTAGTTGTAACAATTTAATTAATAATATAAAAAGCGATATAGGAAATAACATACCTGTTAATGCTTTTAATTCTAATTGGTTAAATTACAACAATGTTATCACAAATCCAACTATATTAAGTCAAATTAATAATAAAAAAATAAGACTTAGTTTAAAAGTTAATGAAGCGTGTGTTGATTTTTGTGCATTGGTAGATAATATAAAACTTGAGTCGAATGTAACTTCTATAAGCAATACAAATATATTCTTAACACAATCACCTGGGTTTACGTTGGATAGGGTTCGTGATAATAAAAAATCGTGGGTTAAAAACACTTCACCTGAAGAAAGAGAGTTTGGTATAAGCAGGGTTGATGGGTCTAACTCAATAAGGTTAACAGATTATAACGTAAATGATGAAAGACTTGTGATAAACTCTAAAGAAATTGATTTAGATATAAGTCTTGCTTCAGCAATAGAAACAGATGTATGGGGTTACATAGTAGATAACCCTTGTTTATTAACAGGTATAACATCACCATGTAGTTGCACCAATGGACTTTGTATTCAAACTGAATTAGTCCTCAATGGAGGATTTGACACAGACTTAACTGATTGGGTTACAAGTTCTTGGATTTGGAATGCAGGTACAGCATATCTAAGCGAATTTTTTGCGCCACAAACTTTAACACAAGACCTTAGTGATAGACTCATAGATGGACAAGTATATACATTAACATTTACGGTGTCAAATTTTTCAGGTGCTGTAGGTTTAAGAGCAGGTCTTTTTGAAACAACATCATTGGGTATTGTGGCAAATGGTACGTATTCTATAACAAGGGTATACAGTGCATCTGGTTCTGGGTTAATCAATTTCCAAAATCAAGGAGCGATAACTGTCTCAATAGATGATGTTTCATTAATGGTAGATTGTCCAAGTGGTGCAACAGGTACAACCATTGCACTAGGGGGTCTTCAAAGTCAAAATGCAATGGTTAGTATAGGTAATCCGTATCAGTTTGTTGATGACGCTAGTACGGTATCATTTGAACAAGATTTTGTGACAAGTCCAGTTGTGGGTAATTACTATACAGTTAATTACACAATTAGTAATATGACTGGTGGTTCAGTTGGTGTGTATTTATTTTTGGCTGGTAATCCAGGTGTTAAACATGATGAAATAAGAACATCAAATGGAACATACAATTTAACAAAACAATATATGGGTGCTACAAGCACCAATGTTTTTGGAGTAGTAGAAACATCTAATTCTCCGTTAACAATCATTACAGTTAATAGTATAACATTTACAAGTGGACCATCCATGGGTGACTTCTTACAGGGATGTTGTGGTGATAGTTCTGTTGATTATAATGAGTTGATAACACAACCATTATCTTCAGTAACAACTGTTGAAGATTTTGATTATTTCTTGAGTTCAGAATTAATAGATGCTAAAGATAGAAAAACACTTAGCGCATATCCAACACTTAGAGGATTATATGATAGATATTTAAATAGTTCAGGTTATTGTTCACAAATAAGTTCAGCCTTTGACTATCAAAGTATGGAGCAATTTGCTGGATTGGTGGGTAACTATTGGGTTGATATTATAGAACAAGTAATACCAGCAACAACTATTTGGGGTGCAACGAAAATTTATTCAAACACAATTTTCGATTCACAAAAATTCAAATACAAAGCATATACGTTATTAATGGGTGATAACATATTTGACGGAATAACACCATTAAGTCCATGTAGCGGAACAAGTAGTGGGGTTACAGTAGTCACAACAGTTATAAACCCTACTGGTAATACATTAACTAGTACATACACTAACCCATACATTATTCAAATGAACAGTGGTTCTGAATTTATTGGAAGTGTTACAATAATTGGTGGTTCTGGTGGTAGTCAGAATAGTCAAACATTATTTGCAGGGTAAGTATTTATAGATATGCCACAACTAATAACAAATATAACAGCAAACGTACTCGATAATTTTATCGGTACGGTTACTATATTTACACCTATAAGTGCTCAAATACAACAAGAAGATTACATAAATCTTAATGGGTTTATTGCTTATTTACAAAACTTTTCTCGCATTGAGTTAACAGAACCATTGGAGAAACCATTAGTTTTTGGTTTAAAAAACGCATATAACGTATCAGCAACAACATTGAATATATCATACTAATGAGATACCAAGAAAGAATATACATACAAAACGACAATTGTGCAGTTAGAAACAAGGACATATTAAATGTTAATATGAGTTCTGACATGTGTATATTTGAAGCACCGTCATTTAACGTTAGCGGAGCAACCAAAATAGATTGTCCAACAGGTGCTACTGGAACAACACTTAGTTCAGGTGCAACAGGGGTATATATTATTACGACTGCTACAACTATTCCATTAACATTTGATTTTACTGCAAATACAAACACATTTACAGCGACCAATGCTACTTTTTATTATGAGGTTTACAAATACGACCAATTAAATGGGGTATTCCCAGTACCAGCAGTTTTTGTATCAGACCCAATACAATATTCAGCATTTAGTGCAACAAATTCTACAACAGAATTGGTTCAAGTAAGTGATATTAATATTGATGGGGATTATTTGGTTAAAGTTTATTACATATTTGATGCATGTACTGATTTTTTAAACAGACTTGGTAAAACAATAGATACGGTGATCTATAGAAATGGTAGATCATATGGAATATATGACCCAGATTTAGATTATTATTTTGTGGCGTTGACACCCGCACAAATACCTATTTTCGCATCTAATGGTAGCAACACACCAAGTGCTGGGCAGTTATTCCAACAAATTATATTACCAGCAGCTGGTCAAACAGATATTGTAATTTCTAGTTCATATGAAGGTGCTTTTGTAGTAACATTAAATGGATTGGTGTTGGCAAATGAGTATGATTACACATATACTGGAAGTGTTGTAACTCTTAGTTCTGCAACAGTCTCTGATGATATAATAACAATTATTTATACCACAGTGGGTGGTAACAATTTAGTAGGGGATAACATATCTATTAGTGGTAGTGTTGTTAGTGGAACAACAGGGAATCAAGGAAGCAATAGTGCTTACTTTAACACTACAACAGGGAAATACGAAATTTATACCGAAGCGACCCCAGTGTCTGGAGGTGCTATATTGGTAATGATTAATGGTGCTACATTGGCCAGTGGGATAGATTACTACCAATCCAGTTCTAACCCTAAAAGAATCATATTAGAAGGTGGATTAATGATTGGTGATATAATCACTATAATATACTTCCCAGTAACAGACGTTATTAATGGGTTGATAACCAATACCCCAGTTATTACTTGGACGATACCAATTGCCCCTCAATTGGTAAATGGTGAGTTTATATTAGAGGTAAGTACTGGGTCAACCTTTACTACCTTCTATGCTACTGGTTCGACACCTTATGAAGTAGGTCAAACAGTATATTCTGATTCATTTACTGCAAGTGGTACTGTAGGAACAGTGCTATATTACAGGGTTAAAAACATTAAAGATTATGTGACAATTTGTGAGCAAATTATTGAAACAATAGCATATAGTGAAACAATTTCAGTAACAATTCAAACAAATGCTATTAATACGTACTAATAATCTTTACAAATTAGTTTTTATAACTAAAATAAAATATGAAAATAACAATATCTTAGGATATTTATAATAAAAATAAACAATTAATATGAGTTATATAATACAAAGTACTAACCCATTCGTTTCTATAAAGCTAACTGATGCTGGAAGATCACAATTAGCCCAAGGACAACTTACGTTTGCCTACTGGGGTATTGGAGATTCTGAATTGAATTATGAAAGAGAAGCGATTGTGGATGCTAACCAAAGCGACCCTTCATTGTCTGGTGCTAGTCGTATTTTTAGACCATTTGATTTTCAACCTAATATTAAGTCATATATAACACCTTCTGGTGCTACAACACCGTTTATTCCGTTAAATGCTTCAAATATTAACGTAATTCAAGCAATTGTTAATAACAATGCTGATGAAAGAGGGTTCTTTACTGGAAGTACCAGTGGTTCAAGTATATCTTATACAACACTTACAGGTGATACTTATACACCTTATGTAGAATTAATAGCAAACACATATTTTACTGGTGGCACAACACTTAGTGGTTTTTCATCAACAAGTGCATTTAGCACAGGAGACTATATGTTGGTTAAATTAACCAATGATACTGTTACTGGATTTACAGTAAACAATAACTCAGTTCCAATACCTCATTTATGGTATAAAGTACAATCAAAAACCTCTAACACTGTTACAGTAGATAGAAGATTACCGTACAATGCAAATAATACAGCGTCTAATTCTGAAATATTTATTTATAGAGGTGGAGAAGTTTATAATACAATAGGTACTGGTAATACAACTGCATATTGGGATTCTGGAACCCTTTCATTTGATTCAGCATCAAACATTACTTGTCATGATGTTCCAGTTTGGAATATGAACAATGTATGGTGTGAAAATTTAGCTGGTATGACTGGTTTAACAACATCGGCAATATACGAAGATTTTACATATTTTGGTTCATATGACTATTTAGGTACTAAAAACCCTTATTTAGAGTTTTTATGTTCTTCTACAGCAGAAACCCAAACCTTAATTGGTTGTAACGGGGCATCAGCAAGTTATCCAGATTCAGTATCAAAATCTGTATCAATACTTCATTATACAAACAATACTATATCCAATTTATATGGTGAGTTTTTATTCATTGACACAACCAATGATAAAATGCTTAGAATAACACTTCCAGATTTAATGTATCATAGAGCTAACTTTAGCACTAGTAGTGGTGCAACACAAGGTATGTCTTTCATATCAAGTGGTGTAACTCAAACAGTAGGTACAAGCGATATTACATTTATTGATCTTATAGAAGACCCAGATTTGATTAGTACTGCAAAAACAGCAACCGTAGTAGGTAGGGTATATCCACAATTAAAAGTTGTTGTTATATTTGATGATGAATTAGTTGCAGCAATATCTTACAAATCCAATAGAAGTTGGACATTACCTACATTATCTGCAACTCTTACATCTCCTAGTGGTGGAACATCTACTGGTGTATTAGCGGTTAATAGCACAATGTATTTAACGTACTCATTGGAAAATAATACTTCAAGTGGTCTTACTACATCATTACCATGTCAAGACTATGCTATGATAACAAACACATCGTCATCTGCTAAAGATGTTTCATTTAAGATTAGTGATGTTGATTTGTTACCATATATGAGAAAAATTGAAAAGGGTGGTTACGATGGAAAAGGTTTTAGTGCTCGTCAATTTAAATTAGTATATCAAGTAGTTAGCAGTCCAACAGTTAGACCTGACCCTAATGCGTGGAAGGTATATGATTACACATCAACTGCTATTACAACGGTTTCTGGTGAAACTATAGACCCATTATTGTTAGAAGATCAAATTCCTACAACAAACGGATTTATATTAACAAGTATTGTTGATAGTGCTGCGACTCAATTTGATATTACTCAATCTTTATCAATGGCAACAGTAGCATCTCCTAGTTCATTGCAATTCGGAGACGAAAGATTTTTCTATGGTAATCTTTCAACATATATTGGTGCTACAATTTACAAAACACTTTTTGATATAAGAGTAAATTCAGGTGAATTTAATTTCACGTCAAACCCTACTATGGACACAACGCTTTCAAGTCCACCTAATATAAAGGTTAGTGAAGTAGGTATATACGATGCCAACTTTAATTTAGTTGTTATTGGAAAACTTAGTACACCAGTTGCTTTATTACCTGGTAACACAATAATGTTAGAGTTATCAATGGATTTTTAATATGGGATTTAACACAACAGCAACAACAACAACATTAACGGCTAAATTGACACCGATAGGTAGACAACAGCTTGTATCAAATAATACTTCTTTGATTAGCGGGTTTAGTTTGGGTGATTCAGATGCTAACTATTATGCTTCAGAAGCATTAACAACAGGTGAAGTACCATCTGAAGGTGGTAGTATTAGTAGTACCAGCGGTACAACAAACAGCACTCCAACTAACGTAACAATAAGAAGTTCTTTAGTAGTTAATAGTTCAGGTGCGTTGGTTAAAGCGGTAGAACCTCAATCTAGTGAGATTTCAACTGAATTAGTTCCATTAGGTGCAACAACAATAAGTGGTTCTAACTTAAATTATAATGTTATTAACAGATATAATAATGATACTGACCCATTGGTCAATTTGTATTATTCTTTTGGTCTTTCATTAACCCCAACACAAGATATAAAGTATACTGCTACAACAACTACAAATGGTGGTTATGCTAATACAGCATTAAGTGGTCTTGCACAATCAAACATATTAGTTATAGGAATCAATAATAGTGTTTATGGTGAATTGTTAGATGGTAAGACAATAAAATTAAGTCTTCCTACAACAGCTGGAACATACACTATTTATAGTACATTCCAATATCAAGGAATAAACCTTGCTCTGCAAGACACCAATCTTACTGAGACATCTTTGACTACAAGATTTTTAGGTGATAACATAGCACTATTATTTTCTGATGGTATTATGAGACCTAATGGTGGAGACCCAACATTGAGTTGGTCTACTGGTTATGGTACAATCAAACCATTTAGTATTAATCAAAAACAACTATATAACCTAATAACCAACACTAATTTAAGTCAAACTGCGGATACTGCGGTGGGTATTGCTTATTTAGATAAAGGGTTTTTGGTCATAACTAACCCAACAATTGTAAATGCATACCAATCATCTGGTTCAACAGGAACAACATTATCATTTGATAGTGTTTCTACATCTGTATCTCAAAATATCACATGTATAGCGAATAGAGGTGAATTCGGTGGGTCAACTAACAGCACATTTGGACCTAATGATGTTCCAAGAATAAGTGAGGTTGGACTATATGATAGTTTCAACAATCTTATAGCAATTGCTAAAACAGATAGGCATTTATTGAAGAATGTTAATCAATTTTTAGCGATAGGTGTAAAAATTAGTCTTTAACCCTTTATATTTTAAAAACTTACCATATATTGGTAATAAAGTTTTTAAACATGGCAAAAGAAGAATTTTTATTAGCATTAGATGTATCAACATCCACTATCGGTATTGCATTATTTCAAGACTTAGGCACCAAGGGTGATCTAAAGTTTTTGAAGCATGTTAGTCCTAAAGTAAAACCACAACCAGAATCCAAAATGGAAGAGTTATTCAAGAAGGTTGAAATCTTCGAAGAAGAATTCCTAAAGAAATTTGTTAATTTTGGAATTACAAAGGTTGTAATCGAAGAACCACTCCTTCAATCAAACAATGTGTATACTATAGCGACCCTACTTAGATTTAATGGTATGGTATCTAAATCTGTGTATAATACTTTAGGTGTTGTACCAGAATTTATATCTTCATATGATGCCAGAAAATATGCCTTTCCAGAACTTATGGCAAAAAGAACCATCAAGAAAGATGGAACACCAAAAAAACCTAAAGAAATCGAAAAGAGCGAACCAGTTCTGTTTGGTGGATATCCGTTTGACGTAGATAAAAAATACGTTCTATGGGAAAAGGTTAATGAATTAGAACCTACAATCACTTGGTTTTACGACAAAAACAACAAACTTAAGAAAGAAACATTTGACACTAGTGATGCATATACCGCTGGACGTGGTTATATGAATAAGATAGGTAAATGGAAGATTTCAGTCCCTGCAATTCAGTAAAGGTTGCAATTTACAATTTTTTTTAGTACATTTGTAATATGTCAATCTATGTGCTTGATATATTAGAAGAAGTCTTGGGTGAACCAAGAAAACATAATGAAGGTACTGGCCAGTGCAGTTTTGATTGTCCAGCATGTTCAGAAGAGAAGGGTATGCCTCAAGGTGATGGCAAAGGAAATCTCGAAATAAACTACAATAGAGGGGTCTTTAAGTGTTGGGCATGTCAAGATACCAATAACATGCATGGACCCGTTATAAAACTCTTAAAACGCTACGGTTCACATAAAAATCAACGAGAATATCTACTTATTAAACCAGAGTCCATTATTGGTGAAGATGGAGAGCGTGAAGAAGTTGATTTAATACTTCCAGAAGGGTATAAGAAACTCATAGATTGCACCCCAAATGATTTCAAATACAATATGGCAATGAATTATTTGAAACAAAGGGGTATCACAGAGGAAATCATTAAGGAATTTGATATAGGTTATACATTTAAGGGTAAATTCTTTAATAGGATAGTAATACCCTCTTATGATACATCTGGAAAACTTAATTATTTCATAGCAAGGTGGTTTTCTAAAGAAAAAACTACAGTAAAATACCTAAACCCTACCGAACCCAAGAAAACAGAGATCATCTTTAATGAGGGTAAGATAAATTGGGATGCTACCATTTATTTGGTTGAGGGTGTCTATGACCATATAGTAACCCCTAACTCAATTCCTTTATTGGGTAAGTATATCACTGATGAATTGTTAGACAAACTTCATGAAAAAGCAAGATCATATGTTGTTGTTCTATTAGACTCTGATGCTACTGAAGATGCTAAACTCCTATACAGGAAGTTAAATTTTGGTAACTTACGTGATAGGGTTAAAATTTGTATACCACCTGATAACTATGACCCATCAAGGGTTTACGAGAAATTAGGCAACCAAGGAATCGTAAAATTGTTAAAGAAATCAAAAAAGATTTCAGAATTCGATTTATGGTAATCCTTTCCTCCCCAATTTTCCCAAACAAATAGTTGCAACTTACAGATAATTTTAGTACGTTTGCATTATGGGTAAGCAGTTTGAAAGTCCAGTTTATTTAGAACCGATAGAACACGTATATATACACCGTAAAACTGGTGTTAAGTATGGTTCTGTAACCAAAGCTATATCAGCAGTAGAACCACATTTCGATGCTGATGCTGTAGCTGAGGCGATTACCCACCAAGCAGATAATGTAAAACAAGAAAGGTATATTGGGCTGACCAAACAACAAATTCTTGATTTCTGGCAAATGCTTAATGATGAAGCAAATGTTTATGGTAGTAGAGTGCATGATATTGTTGAAAGGTATTTAAAGGCGAGTAAATGGTATACCCCACCTAAAAATGAGAAGGGTGAATTCACAGAAGAGGGGTTGTTTGAACAAAAGGTAATAAACGGTTACGCCAATCTTAAAGTTGATGAAGGTATTGCAATGCATCCAGAAAGAATCATGTTTTCTGAAGAGTATGAATTAGCAGGTATGTCTGATTTGATCGTTGACATAGACCCTATTTGGTTTGATGTTGGAGATTGGAAGACCAATAGAATTTTTAACTTTTATAATCCGTATGGTTATGAAACTTTGATAAAACCATTCGATCATTTACAAAATTGTCAGTGGAGTATCTATACAATACAATTAAGTGTTTATGCGCTTATGTATGAAATGGAGACTGGGCGTAGATGCAGACAAATATGGATTGGATATTGGGATAAAACTATCGAGACATTCCAACGAATAAACATAATGTATCTCAAGAAAGAAGCAAAACAACTTCTTGATCTACACAAATATAATTTACAATACAAATAAAAATGGAAACATTAGGTTTTATTGCTCGTGATAATGGTAGGTTTAGACTTCCAGTAGATTTTAATTTATATGGGACTTTATTCTATGGTAATGATAAAAAAGTTACAGTTTTAAGGAGTTTATTGTTTTTTTACACTGAACAAAAAGTAACCCTTGGAGAATTAAGGGAGTTTTTTACTGATAAGGCATTAACCACATTTCAAAATGATGGATACATTAAAATAGAACAATATGATTAAAAAAGTAGTACACTTAGCAGATATACACATAAGAACATTTCGTTTACATGACGAATATAAAGAAGTGTTCAAATCTATGTTATCTCAATTAACCGATTTACTTAAAGATTATAAGAGAGATGAGATTAGGATAGTAATCGCTGGTGATCTAGTTCACCAAAAAATTGTAATATCCAATGAACAACTCATGTTGTGTACTTGGTTTCTAAGAAACTTAGAAAAGTTAGCACCAGTAATTGTTATTGCTGGTAATCATGATTTATTAGAAAACAATAAAGATCGTGTTGATAGTATCACACCAATAGTCCAGTTTTTACCTGATGCTAATTTAAATTACTTTAAAGAAAGCAAGTGTTATTTGGATGATAACATAGTGTGGTGTGTTTATTCTATATTTGAAGGAAATAAAACTCCAGATATACAATCAGCAAGAAAAGAGTTTGGTGATGATAAGAAATACATAGGATTATTCCATGCTCCCTTGGCCAATGCAAAAACAGACATCGGATATAAATTCGATCATGACCATGGTGCTGGTTTGGATATATTTGAAGGTTGCGATATGGTTATGCTTGGAGATATTCATAAGAGACAATCATTCAATCATAAAGGAATCATCATTGCATATCCTTCAAGTCTCATCCAACAAGACTTCGGTGAAACTGTCAGTAATCACGGTTTTCTATTGTGGGATATAGAAACAAAGACTTTTACAGAACATAATGTGGATAATAGGTTTCCATACTACAACTTTAAAATTACATCCTTAGAGGATATTGAAAATAACAAAGAAGTAATTAAAAATTTATGATAGTAAAAAACAAGTTAGTTAACTATAAGATAATACCTCATTTTTTTAACTATGATTATTACCTTTCAGAAGGTCATAAGTGTTGTGATTGTGGATTAGATAAGGAAGATGAAATACACTTTAGAAATGGTGGACAAATTTGTGATAACCCAGATGGACCTTGTGCTTGTGGGGCATGGCATTTTAAAAACGAAAAAATATGACATTAAAAGAATTAAGAAATTTTATAAATAACCTTCCAGAAGAGATGGATAATTTTGACGTAGTAAACGGAGAAGTTGGTTATATAGATGTGAAAGATAAAGACATGGTTTATAGAGTGGATAAACCAATAATAGCATTATATGTTGATGAGCAATCATCTGAAATTTGCTTTTTCCATCAAACACAAGAAGACGTAAATAGTGCATTAAAACCTAATCCAGATGGAGATTCCAAAAATTCTTAAAGATGAAATATGGGATTTTTGTAGGGTTAATAACATCCCTAATATTGATGAGTTTGTAATAAAACTTGTTAAACAAGGGTTCACTATTGAGAAATATGGTGCTACTCCAGAAACCAGAGTAAAAGAAAAAATAGTAGAGAAGATTGTAGAAGTACCAGTTGAAAAGATAGTGGAGAAGATCGTAACTAACGATGAAGAAACAAAAAAATTGGCAATAGAGAATGATAGACTCACCCAAGAAAATAGTTTGTTACTTTTAAAAATAAAAAAATTAGAATCTAAAAGAGACATATACGGAGAATGATAATGGAACAAGAAACATTAGAAAAAACAAAACTTTCACCCTATTCAAAACTAAAAGTTGAGTGGTCTGATTTACCTGAAAATTATTCTAAGGAAGCAAAGAATAAAATTATAAATGCTATAGCAAAAAAATATGGTGTTCAAAAAAACAACGTAAAGGTTATATATTATCCTGTAAAGTTTAACGAAAAGGGTGATGTAATCCATATCACAGGTGCTGGTATTGAAAACATCATGGATGTTAATTACCAAAGAGCATTGATGAAGGAAGTAATTAAAAGGGATAACAAGGTTGTTGACTTCAATAGGATAATAGCATTGGATGAAAAGGTTAACGGTGAACTTAATATTGATTTGACAGAATCTCAACATAAAAGTTGGTCTATCAAATGGATTATGATAGATAATTTTTTATCTTTTGGTGAAAATAATTATGTTTCATTGACTAAATTAAAAGGGTTAACTATTGTAAATTCACTACCAGAAAATATGGGTGGTAAAACAACACTTACAATAGATGCAATTGAATTCTTACTGTATGGTACTACTTCAAAGACTGATAAAAACGAACAAATCTTTAATCTCCACAGTGGTAAGAATGAATTGGTAGTGAGGGGTATGATAGACATAGAAGGGGAAGAAACCATCATCGAAAGAAAGATGAAAAGAAGTGTTAAAAAAGATGGTGGGTGGAATGTAACAAATAAGGTTAATTATTATAAGATATTACCAGACGGTGAAGAAGACCCACAAAATGAAGAAGATGCAGCGAGAACAACCAAGAAACTAAGAGAAACACTTGGGACAGAAAAAGATTTTGAAATGTTGGTTCTTGCGACAGAAAAAAATTTAGATGAATTGGTTGGTTTGACTACAACAGAAAGTGGTAAAGTTATAACAAGACTTATAGGGTTGGAAATTTTGGAAATGAAGGAGGGTATTGTTAGAACTATGTATAATGAATTCTCCAAGAAAAAGAAATCAAATGAGTATGATGTTATTACGTTAGAAAATGATATCGTAGATCACAAACAAAAAATCGAACTATGTATAACCGCTGAAATTTCATTAAGTGAAAAGTTAGAAACGGCAAAAACAGAGATTATTACTCTCAGTGGGGAAAATGATAGGTTATTAAATAGCAAAGAAAAAATTGATGTTACCATAACAACATTAAATCCATCAAAATTAACTGAAGAAATAGCAACTATAACAACTAAAGGTGTTTCATTAGGTGAATCAGTAAAAGTCATGACCACCAAGATAACTGAATTGGGTGAAATAAAATTTGATGAAGATAGACATCATGAATTAACCAAATTATTAGGAACAAACAACTCTAATGTTGCAGTAAAGAATGCTGAAATAACCAGACTAAAAAAACAAGTAGCGGATTTGATTGCTGGTGGTATATGTCAATCATGTAATCGTAAATTAGATGATGTAGATAACACACCACATATTCAACGCCACGAGGAAACAATAAAAACACTATCTACTGAAGTAGAAACAATAACTGGTGAAATAGATAAGATCAATGTTGAAATTGCTGGTCTTAATACGACTAAAAAACTGATAGATGATAAGAATAAATTAGAACTGGATAAAGATAGAACAGAAGTAGAGATAGGGTCGTTGAGGAATCAAATAGTTGCTAAGAGAAATGATTTAAACAAGTATAATCTTAATTTAGCAGCGATTGAAATGAATAAAAAGATAGATGCAGAGGTATCCATTGTAAAGACCAAAATAGCGGTTTCTGAGCACACCAAAGAAGAAACATCAACCAAGCTCCAAAAGATAAAATTTGACAAAGAAACGCATAAAACAAGCATAGAAACCAAGACCAAATTAATCGATATAATCAAGAAAGAGGAGGAGGTGGATAGAATCTATAGAATTTACATAGATTTGGTGGGTAAAAAGGGGGTTAGTAAGTTGGTTTTGAGGTCAGTACTACCTATTATTAACTCTGAGGTACAAAGGTTGTTAGAAGACGTTTGTGATTTCGAAATTGAGATATTTATAGATGATAAAAACGATGTTCAATTTCACTTGATTAGAGATGGGGTTATTGAATTATTGAAGTCTGGAAGTGGATTTGAAAAAACTGCTGCCAGTCTTGCATTAAGAAGTGTTTTAGCTAAGTTATCAACGCTTCCTATGCCTAATTTTATTACATTTGACGAGGTATTAGGTAAAGTCCATCCAAATTTCTTGGAAAAACTTAAACCCTTGTTTGATAAGATAAAAGACATGTACGATATTGTGTTTTTAATAACCCACAATGATATAGTAAAGGATTGGGGTGATAATATAGTTACAGTTATCAAGGAAAATAAGATTTCGAGGTTAACATTAAAATAGTTGCATAATACATAAAAAAAGCGTACCTTTGTATATAAATTGTATATTATGAAATTTAGGAATTATTGTATTGTAGTGATGGGTGAGATAAACGCAAAATTAGTTGTATCTCAAATAGAGCAAGTATCTGAGATAAAACCGAATGTGTTGGATGCTAAAGGTATACTATTGGCAACGTTTTCGTCTGTCATAGAACCTAAAGTACTTACAGACTTTTTTAAGTCATATGGTATTAGTTTTCTATTGTTTGACTTAGACCCTAAGTCTGCTGGTTTCCATATAACCAAGAAAATCATTCATCAAGGTTTGTTCGGGTTTCTAAAAACTTTGGACGATAAAGAACTTAAAATTAAGATGGAAAATTTAACAAGGGAGATCACATCAAGCTCAGATACTAAAAGTACAACAATAAAAAAGACAGTAAAAAAAGAGAAAAAAATAACTGAAGAGGATATCGAAAAAATGGGTACAACTGAAAAACAAGAACTGTTTAATCTGTTGATCGATAAGGGTACAGAAAACCTCACAGAATACGATAAAAAATTATTACAAAAATTAGCACTTTAACCACTTAAATGCTTGACTTTTAAGGGTTTTGGTAGTATATTTATGTGTTCTCACGAACAATAACAATTGAAGGAAAAATGAATTTTAATGACCAAAAAGTATGTAAATTTTAACAGTGATGACAGTATTTCAAAATATTTTAAAGAAGTAAGAAAATCAACAATTTTAACTCCAAGTGAGGAGATTAATTTAGCAATGAAAATTAGGCACGGGGACACCAAAGCCACCGATGCGTTAGTAAAAGCAAATCTTAAATTTGTTATAAAAATTGCCAAAGACTACCAAGGTCAAGGTTTACCATTATCAGATTTAATTAACGAGGGCAACTACGGACTTATTAAGGCAGCTAGTCGTTTCGATCATAAAAAGGGTTATAGATTCATATCATATGCTGTATGGTGGATTCGTCAATCTATTCTTCAATCATTGAATGATAATGCCAGAATGGTTAGATTACCTGCCAATGTAATTCATAAACTTTCATATCTTAAAAAAGAAATAGAAAAATTTGAGTTTGCTAACGAAAGAGAACCAGTGTTTGGTGAAATTTTCGATAAGGACAAAGATACAATGGCATTGCTTAGTTTCCCTAAGTGTGCGTCTTTAAATGAACCAATAAACGAAGAAGGTGATGAACTTATTGAGATCATACCTAGTGATGAAGATGAAGAAAAAATAGAGGTTGATGAGAGGTTGAACAAAGAATTAAGCAAGACCCTTTCAATACTTGAAGAAAGAGAAAGAGTTATCATAGAATGTTATTTCGGTATAAACACAGGGTGCGAACCTATGACACTTGAAGCAATTGGTGAGAAGTATTCATTGACCAAAGAAAGAATACGCCAAATCAAAGAAAAAGCGATCAGAAAGTTAAGACATAATGCACATGATTTGTATAGTTTATTAAACGAGTAATGAAAAAATTAAAGTCGTTTAAAAAATATAAAAGAAAGATTGAGTTAATTGAATCAAATCTTGATGAAAAATTTATAAACTTATTATCATATGAACATAAAGTATATGTTGCCAAATTATTGTACGATAACAAACACATAATATGTAAAGTAGGGGTGACATCAACAAGTGTTGAAGAAAGGTTTGCTGGTCAATTAAACATTAAATTATTGGAATATAAGTTTTTAAGGGTAAAAGATGGTGTTATAGCAAGAGGTATAGAACAAGCATTAATAAACAATATAATACCTAGGAGAGTTAGACATAGAATCAGGGAGGCTAAGTTTGTGGGGTATACTGAATGTTTTATGATAGAAATGTATGACAAAATAGTGGATTATTTATCAACTAATTTTATTAAATATAAGTTATTGGAAAAATAAAACTATGAGTTTTGAGTTCAATAGAATATTTATAATAAAGGTTAAATTATGAAGATTAGATTTAGTTATTTGATGCTATTAATGGCCTTGGCGGTTGCTGCAACTGCTGGTTATTTCTCTGTATGGGGTCTAAGTCAATTATTTGCTGGGGCAAGTACAGCGGTCATAATAATGGCATCCATTTTAGAGATCGCAAAAGTAGTAACTACAACTGCTTTGCATAGATATTGGACTAAACTTTCCAAAGGTTTAAAAGGGTATTTAACAGTAGGTGTTATTGTATTGATGCTTATTACATCTGCTGGTATCTATGGTTTCTTATCAAATGCATACCAAATGACTGCTAACAAACTTGAAATACATGAAGGTCAATTAGGTGTGTTAGACACCAAAAAAACATCGTTTGAAAAGAGTGTTGTAGATAATGAAAAAATTATTGCCACTAAGAACAAACGTATAGATCAACTTACAAATCTAAGAAATAATCAAGAAACCAGATTGGATTCTGCTAAGTATACAAGAGCAAAGGATAAAGCAAGGGCAGATATCAAAGAAGCAACCAAAGAAATACAAAAGTTAACAGATGACATTGATGTATTGAATTTAAAAAATAATGTTCTATCTGATTCAGCAAACAAATACAACGTAAAGATTTTAGAATTGAAGGCTGGGAATGAAGTGGCAAGAGATATTGGACCATTGAAATATGTTTCTGAATTAACTGGTCAACCAATGGCTGAAGTGGTAAACTTTCTAATTTTATTACTTATATTTGTGTTCGACCCATTGGCAATAGCATTGATATTAGCGACCAATAGAGCGTTCGATATTGAAAGTGATGGTGAGTTCGTGTTTAACAATAAACCTACCCCTAAACCAAGTAATTCACCAGAAAAACCTATTATTGAAACCACACCAGTTAAAGAACCAGTAACATTAGAAAATACAGACATAGACGAAGGAGAAATTTCTGATTTTGTTGAATCATATGTTGAAGACATGTCTACAGCACATGAACCTAAACACCTACAAGATGCATCTCCATTAAAGAAAGAACCAGTGATACCAACAGGTAAAATAGAGGTTGACGATATAAAAGAAATTAAAGAAATTAAAAGCAGAGGATTCTCAGTCCCTGTTCCAGACCCTAAGACAAATAACACTATAGAAAGAATCGGTTCTAACAAAATTGTAAAAGATGGTGATCGTAGTAAATTTTTCTTTAGACGTAATAAATGATTGATGATGTAACCTATAAATTATCCAACGATAATTATATTTCAGTTGAATACCCTAAAAAGCAAATAGTAATAGGGCACACATTCAACCACGATATGAGACACTTTATAGGGTGGACACATAAGTTTAACGGCAAGTACACAAAAACAGCAGCATTTACGGTAGGTGTTAATGGTGATATCTATAAGCATTTTGACCCAAAATTCTATTCCAATTTCTTCGGAAATAACGACATAGATAAAAAAACAATCGTAATCCTGATTGAAAATGATGGGTGGTTGTTAAAGGATAGTGAAAAAAACTTATTTATTAGTTGGGTTGGGGATATTTATAAGGGACCAACAGAGGTGGTTGAAAAAAGATGGAGAGATTACAATTACTGGGCACCATACAATGAAAAACAAGTAGAATCAACATTACAACTTGTTAAAATGATTTGTAAAGAGTTTTCAATACCAATGGTATCTGTTAATCATAATACTAAGATTGACGATATAGGTGCTTATGAAGGGGTTCTTTATAAAAGCAATTTTGATAAGAACTATACAGACTTAAGTCCAGCATGGAATTTTGAAGAGTTTAAAAATAAAATAGAATTAAAAACAGATTAAATGGAAAACATAAACGAACATGATATGACCAAGAATATGATAGACATCATAAGAGGTGGTTATAAATCAAAACTAATGACTGAGGGTGATGAATCCCATGAAAAGGATACTATAGCACCTAAACCTGGTGATGCTGTGTTTAACGATGAACTTAAGAAACTTCAAGACACTGTTGACCCTAGGGTTAAGATAACTAATTTTAAAATTTATCCTATGGATGAAAACGTTATCATTGAAGGAACTTTCCTACAAAGAGAAGGTGAAGATTCTGGTATAAAATTCAAAATGTCATTGGCAAAAGGTGAGATTGAAACTAGTATGTCAGACATTGATCTAAGTGATAAGGTCAGTCTTTTATTAAATAAACTTAAGGGATATTACGAAAATTGGGTCAATGAATGGGCATTAAAATTAGCCAATGAATACAGACCAACCAAAGGATAATTTAATGAAAAATATAGCAATCATTGTTTTAAGTATAGCGTTGATATTAGTCATAATATTTGGTAATGTGTTTAAGAAACCAGATATGGATTCAATCAATGCTAAAATAGCGAGATTAGACTCACTTAACAGTGTTTTGTTACATAAGAATGATAGTATAGAGTTAGTCAACAAAAAACTTGATATTAGGATAGCGGAAACAGAAAAACAAGTAGAAGAAAAGAAAACAAAACTTGCAAAAACACAATTAGAATTAGATAAATTAAAAAAACAACGTAATGAAATACCTGCTTATGTTAGTCATCTCTCTGGTGACGATGTTGCCGATACTTTCACAAAATATCTCCAACAAAGAGATAAGAGTGGAAAGGGTAATTAAATCCAACGGTGATACAGCGATTCAATTCAATTTGGCTGATGCTAAAGCAGTATTATCAGACCTATTGGATAAGGCAGTTGTTGATAGTTTATTAAGTGTTTATGTGGTTAGAGATAGTCTTAATACTGGTATTATAAGTTTGAATGAAAAAGAGATCAAAGACCTAAAAACCAAATGTGCTAACAAGGATATCCAAATAGATAACCTTATGCAGGTCAAAGACAATTTCGATGCTAAAATAGCACTCAAAGACGCAGTTATAGAGAAGAAAGACAAAGAAATAAAAAAACACAAAGCAATTAAAGTGATCGCATTGATAGGCGACATAGTGCTTCCAGTTCTTGTTATTTTATTGGTTCTTTAATTACCCTCACAACCCCAGTAACCATCATATTAAAAATAAGGCACATACACTGGCCTTTTTTCATTTTATTAGTATATTTATATATAAAAAACCATGGACTCTTCTAAAGATAGAACTATAACTGAAAATTTGACCAAAGCTGATGTTAAAAAACAGATAACAGCATATATGGATACAACTGAATTTAAAGAAAAAGTTGAGAAAATAGTCAAGGATAGAATAAAGAACGAAAAAGAATTAGAAGACAAAGTAGTTGAAATAACCAAAAACGTACTGACTCAATTATATAAAACCCTTTGGGCTAAGAGAGGCGTTTGGAGAAATAACTTAAGTAATAAAAGCAGTTAAAATATGGCAAAGATAAAAATCACAGAAAAGCAAGCTGCATTATTAAAAAAATTAAATCCTATCTCTGAAGCAGAAGAAACAGGTGTTAAATCTGTTGGGGTATCCATTGGTGAAAAAGTTATTCGTGTTGTTATTTCTGGTGAAGATTTAATTACATTTAAAGATAGAATTTTACAATTAATTACAAGACTTGACCCAGAAGCAAGAGTAGGGTATTTCGAAGCAACAGGTAAAATTGTTGGTACAATAAAAGCAATAAGATTAGACGCTATAAAACGTGATATAAAATCATTGAATCCTAATATCTTGGTTCAGGACAAACCAATCATAAAAAGTCTTAAAGAGATTAAAAAAAAAGTTAAAATAACCAAAGAACAGTATATTAGACTTTTTGCTGATAAGATCAATGAAAGCGGTACTGTCAAAGGTGGTTTAGATAGAGTTGATAAGACTTTTAAAAAAGCGTTTTCGGATAAAACAGTTAAAAACTTAGACGAAGAAAATTTTAACATTAAAAAACCTAATAGTAGTATCCCTAAATTGAATAAATCAGTAGGACATAGGGAATCAGCAATTAATGAAAACACAGATACCTTTAAAAGAGAAGTTGAAGAGTTAATCAAATTTTTATACGGAAAGGCTAACTATATATCACCATTTTGGGAAGAGAATGGTATAGGATATAACACTATTATAAATGTTTTATTCAAAAATAAAATCATTATAAGAAACGACAACTCATATGAGTTGTCAAAGTCATTGGGAACTCCTCAAGCTGCTATACAAGCAGTTGAAACAACCCTTCAACCAATGATAAAACAAGAAGAAGTTGCTGAAGTAGAGGAAATACAAGAACCTCAAGAACCAAAATATACAACCCCTGTTACTCCTAAGATAAAGGAATTTAAAACAGTAGCAATGAATCCAGAAATAGCAATTCTTAAGAATGCTAAAGGAGAATTTTATGTTTTTAATTATTTGGATTTAGATAAGAAAGCATTCTCGGATTATGCTGAGATTGAAAAAACTTATGTGGGTAAAGATGATGAAGGAAATCCAGATTTTGACTATAGTGACAATTGGGATATAGAACCATACGTTATAGACAATTATATAAACGATAACGTTAAAGGAATTTCAAGAGGTGAAGGTATAGATGCGTTTGAAAGCGGTATTTCATTGGTAAAGATAGATAAACCCTTGAAAGATGAGATAGAACGTCTTTATGATAAGGATAAATCAATTGTGGGTTCATTATCTTCCATAGAAGAAGAGATCAAAACCCCAGAAGAAGTAAAACCTGCTCTTTCTGCTGCATTAGCACCTCCTGCCAATACACAGAAAAAGACCCCTGATGCTATAAAGGCAGCATTAGCAAAAAAGAGAGAAGAAGAATTAAATAGAAGAAAACAAACAGGTGAATTAGAAGAAATGACAGGTGCAGCATCAAGCGGTGCTTTTACTGGTCCAATGAGTTCCCCAGTTATAAAGAGAGAAATCGCTACAGAGGAAGAAGTAATAGATGAAACTACAACAGCAGCATCAAGTGGTCAATATGATGCCAATGCGTTCCCAAATATAGGTAGAAACGGTGAATTTAAGAATGAAGGTAAAACACCAGCACAGATCAAAACTCAATACCCTAAAGGTGGTTTTGTAAAGATGGGTAAATGCACTAAACTTGATAACGGTAAAGGTGCTGAAAACGGTGGGTGTAGTCAAGGTGCTATAGACAATGTAGTAACTGTTAAAGGTAGCAAAAAATCGGTAATATCACCATCATTGGATGAGAATGCTATAATAGAACAAATAGCGAAAGAGACGGGAAAAACCATTGATGAAGTGAAGAATATAATAAAGACAAAAATAAAGAAAACTAATTAACTTTAGTAAAAACTTAGATATTTATATTAAAATGAACAAGTTTGAGAAGATAAATAAACTTAAAAAACTTAGAGAATTGTTGGAAACTGAACTAAAAAAAGATGTTAAAGACCAAGATATGATAAGAAAATTAAGCAATAGTATTCAAACACTTGGATTAACACTAACAGCTTGGGATTTTGTAAAATAAAGACAATGGATAAAAACATTATAAAACAACGTTTAACTGAAAAATTTCTTAAGGAGGATTCCACACCTGGAATTACTACTGCTAAGAAAATTAAAGGTGAAGACGGGAAGATCAACAAGGATGGTGTAAAAGCCATTGAAAAAGATATGTCTGCTTATGACAAAGAACTTAAACAAGACGATAAGAACATAAGCAAGATGGCAACAAATAAATTCACTTATACTACTGATGCAGAAAAGACTTACCATGATGAAATGGAAATTCTTAACGGTCAAGAAATGATTGAATATAGAAGCGAACCAGGTTCCGAATTCACTGACAAGGCAAAAGAAGCAATTGAAGGTAGTTCAAGAATGGGTAATGAAATTGGTGGAAATGCCGAAGAAGCATGGGGAGCGTCCTCTGATAAATTTGGTAAGAAATTAGTTGATAGAATTAAAGACTCTTCTAAGAAAAGAGCATCTGCTGAGATACAAACTTATGGTATGGGAGATGTTCAAATTCCTACAGGTAATAAAGTACAAACTGCTATGGTGGCAGCACTTGGAAGTAACCCTAAAGGTGATACAACCAAAGGCAATCAACCAGTTCAAACAGTTTCAGATAAACAAAAAATAAAAACCGTTAAAGAAAACGAGACAATAACCCCTAAACAAACAAAAGAATCAATGAAAAGACTTAAATTTAACAAGGAATTTAATGGCGTTGGAAATGCACTTAAATTAATTCCAGAATCATACAAAATCGATAAGAAAGAATTTGAAATGACTGATGGTAATGAAACTTACAGAATCAGATGGGAAGGAAACCTTAATGAAGGTAAAGCTGTCATCTTAAAGATGTCTGATAAGAAATTGGTTAATGAAGACATCGATAGAATGAAAGCATTATTCAATTATAAATCAGAATCTACTTTAGGTTTGGTTAAGGGTAACGCTAGATTAGACGAAAACAAAGCGTTTGCTGACGTTTATGCTAAAACTAAAAAACTTTTAGGTGAAGAAGAAGATATTGAATCAGTAAAACCTGCTGAAGATAATTTAGATGATGCTGGAATAACACAAGCTCCAGAAGCAAAGAAAGACATCGAAGGTTCAGTTCCAACTGAAAAGAAAACCAACGCACCAGAACCTAAAAAAGGTCCATGGGAAGAAGCAGGTAAAAAAGGTGCAGCATCTGATAAAGGTACACAAGCACCAGCACCTAAAGAAGGTCCATGGGAAGAAGCAAAAACAGGTACAGTTAAAGAAGGTGAAAAAATAGAAGCGGTTAAACCTAAAAAAGGTCCGTTTGAAGAAGCACCTATCAAACAAGCTAAAGAAGCAAAAAAACATGTTGAAGGTTCAGTTCCAACAGATAAAAAAACCAATGCTCCAGCACCTAAAGCAGGTACTCCAGATGGTTTAGATAACGCTGTAGATCAAGCCCCAGAAGCAAAGAAAGATATAGTTGACAAGAAAGCAACTGCAACAACAAAAGCACCTACAAAAGAAATCGCAAAAGATGTGGTTACTGAAAAGGTAGACGCTGTTGAAAAAAAAAATCCTAAAAAGGTAGTTAAGGAAGAAGAAGGAATAGCACCAGAAGCTGAAGAAGATGGTGAAGAAGAAGAAACATCATCTGATAAATTTTTCAAATCAGATGCTGAAGATGCGGGTGCAGACGATGATGCTGAACCAACACCAGATGCTATAAAATCTGAACCAGTTCCAGCAGTGGCAGCTAGTGATGATGACGAAGTAGCAGTTCCAGCACCAAGTAAAATCACAGCAAAATTAATGCAAAGCCCATCAAACGGTGAGTATTGGATTATGCAAGGTGATAAAGGTACTAAAGTTCCTGCTGAATATATCGCAATCGCTTCTGACAAAACTAAAAAAGGTAGCGAAAGAGCATCAATTATTCTTAGAAAAATGCAAGATGCAGTTGATTTTGCTGAAGTTCCAGCTGGTGAAGAAGGAACTGACATGATGGAAAACACTAAAAAAGAAAAAGTTCTTGAAGAAGGTCTTTTTGGTGCATCTCCAGAAAAGTTAAAGAAAATAGGGTTAGAAGCAATAATGATGCACCCAACAAAAAAACAAGTATATTTAAAATTAAAAGGGGAAGACCCTGCTAAAGCAGAAAAATACGTAATGTTTGTTGGTAAAAACCCAGATGCAAAACAAATAAATTGGGATGATAAGATAAAAGATTTTACTAATGTTTCTTTAAACCCAGATAGTATAGTTTCAGGTGCTTAATTTTACACAAAATTAAACTAAGATGAAAAACCCCTTTAATTAGGGGTTTTTTATTTTATGAAGAATAGTAGATCGGACTTTTCAACTGATTTTAAGACCTCGGAGTAAAAAAATAGTTGAGATTTGAAGTAAACGGTGACACTAAGCATTATGCAACTCAATCCGAATGCTGTCATGGATATCGGGGTAATAGCATATAGACCAATAAGGAGGGATAATAGACAGATCACCCCAAAAATACGCATATTTCGTCTATTTTTGACGATTTTATGCTTTAATATAGCAATGTTCTGATCTAATTCGAGTTGTTCTTCCTCTGTCATAACCTTTTTACTATAAATATCTAACAAAGGTACAACAAAATTTTGAATTTACCAAATTTTTAATGACTTTTTTATATCAACAATTTGGTATATTCTACCATTAGTATTAGGTTCTGTTGAACCACTTGAAACCATATCAAAATACCATATAGGGTTTGAAGGTGCTTGTAGTGGTTGTACACTAACTAAATCAGATGCTATTGTTCTTGGAAATATTTGTTTAGCGATTGGAAACCATGGTCTTTTCTTCTTCCAATATTTTCTTATATCAACATTTGTGATATTAAACCATTTCTTTTTATTAACCCAAATTTTAATATAAGATTTCAATTTTCTTTTACTAACACCAAAGATCATTTCGAGTTCTGATACTAGTGTCTCTGGAAATGTTTCGTAATTACCAACAGTTTCATCATTCCCTTTAAGAAATATCTCAAAAGTTTTACTAATGTGATTCCAATCTATTGTGTAATAGTTGTCGAGATATCTATGAATTAATTTTTCCATTTAATAAGTATAGATAAAATTTTTGAATATGTAAATAACTAACATATTTATTAATAAAGAGACTATGATAAACCCAGCACAACTAAAGCAGATCACTGGTATCCAAGATATCAATCTTCTAACAACAGCAGTCAATGCTATCAATGATACTTTTGTAAAATATCAAATAAATACAGCGTTAAGGGAATGTCATTTCTTAGCACAAATATTACATGAGAGTGGAAACCTTAAATTTGTAAAAGAAGGTTTGAATTATTCTGCTGATGCATTGGCTAATACATTCCCTAATAGATACGGTTTGAAGGATGCCAAAGGTGTTTACATGAAAAATACTAAAGGTAGAATTATACCAAATCCACTTGCAGTTAAGTTGGAAAGGAAACCAATAGATATCGCTAATAATTTATATTGTGATAGAATGGGTAACGGTAACGAAACAAGTGGTGACGGTGCAAAATTTGTTGGGCGTGGGTATATCCAAATAACAGGTCGTGATAATTATACAGCAATAGGAAAAGACTTAAAAATTGATTCAGTTAATCATCCAGAACTTCTAGAAACACCACAATATGCTGCGTTATCAGGTGGTTGGTACTGGAATAAAAATAATATTAACCTATTGGCAGATAAAGATGATGTATTAGCGGTAACTAAAAAGATCAATGGTGGTACTCATGGGTTGGACGATAGAGTTGCTAAATTAAAACTTCTAAAAACAATATTAATGCCTAAACCAGTAGCAACCACTGGAAGTACAGCAAATCCATCAGTCAATAACATTTAGTTTTTCGTGATGTTTAGTATATTGATATAAACCTTATGAAGAACACATATAAAACAGACAATCTCTTGAGCTACATAAATAACCCTATGAGTAATGAAAGCATTAACGTATTGTATAGTGCTAACAATATAAAGTTTGAAAAATGCGAACTTTATAATGAGTTTGTTCAATCTTTATTATTATTGATATTTGACACCTATATGGGTGATGATATCACAGATAGCACTCAACAGATCAACCACTTTAAATGGTGTTGGGAGCGTAATATAGAAAATTTTCTTAAAGAAGGTATTGATTTTAGAAATGTTAAACTTTATGACTATTATTTAGAGTTTATGCTTGAGGTATATTATTCATTAACCAAGAAAAATGAGACTGAAAACACTCACAAAGACATCTTAAGTTTATGGACATATATATTTGATTATAAGTCCCCTAAAACCCATTCAGATATGGATACTTTGATAGAAGTATACAAGATTTTTGATGTAGCGGTAAAAAAACACTAAAATACTTTACAATCTGAAAAAGATTTAGTATATTTGGTACATGAACACAGAAAGAACATTCCAAATAATTATTGCCGATCTAGTGTCGGATAATTTAAAACATCAAGAACAATTAGAAGAGGTTATAAATTCTTCTATAACAATTGAGGAGAAATTGGTGAAAACCAAAGATATACTGCGTAATATTGTATTAAGCGAATCAATGTTGTCTAAGTTTCGTAGTATCATTCCACAACCAACTAATAACGAGACTCCAAACACACCAAAAACAGATGAGTAACTTTATCGATTTGATTAACAAAATTTTAACGGTGTTATTCTTTGCAGCGTGTCTTAATTCAATTAGACATTCGTATTATTTCATTCAAGCATGGTTTACTTCGACAGAAGAGTTACCAGTGAAATATCGACTTACACCTAAATCATTATTATTGTTAGGTATATCTATAGCATATGTTTTAACAACTATTTTTACAGGTATTAAAATTTAAAGATGTCAAACATTCAAAAAACACTGGATTTATTACAACCTTACGTAATCGGAATTCGTTATGTAGAGGGCACACCTGTTATTGATGCCGTATTTAAAGATGGTTGGACAATCCCAGAAGATCAAAAAATAAAAAAATTAAAAGGAAACGATGAAGTCAATTACTATATGATATATAGTGAAGCTGACGGTGTTGGTTTGGATGAATTATTGGGATTCATCAACACTATTATTAAATTAAACATCGAAAGAGAAAAAAAACATGAACTATTAAAAGTTAAGGTATCTGAATTAAAAGATGTGTTTAGAAAAAACTCACTTAGCAAATTACAAACACTAAAATTCACTTTAGGTGAAGAAGATTTAATAACTAAATTGACTGATATTGATTTAGACGAAACAGATAATTTACCATCAAACATAACAACCCCTCAAACAGATGTTATTATGGACGAATCAGAAAAAGAAAAATTAAAAGAGGTGATCGCACCTAAAAACACACCGTTATTAGATGCTGATAAGAAACCAATCCCACTTACTGAAGAAGATATCGAAGCAGCTGAAGAAGAAGCAAGAGCAGAAGCATTTCTTAAACTGCAAAGAGCAAAGAAAATAAATGGTGAGGTTAAAAAAGTTAATGTAGAGTTGCCACCTAAAAAACTAGTTCAACCTATAGTTAATAGAGAGTCAGTCACATCAAATTGTAATTGTGGACCTAACGAAGCGTGTTCTAAGTGTATTGAAAATAAAGATTTATAAAAAACGTGTAAAATGAGTTTAACTACCGACAAAAACGACCCTTGTTTAAATGAACAAAAACCTAATGGACAAAACGAATGTTATCTTATTTTGTCTGAAGAAGAAAGGTCTAAAGGTTTTATAAGACCAGTAAGGAGAAGTTATATTCATGTTGGAAAACCTGGGTATAAACCTTGTGGTAAAAATGTTAGAATTTTATCCGAGAATGATGAATCTGCTAGTAAATATTATGCTGTAATGTGTTCATCCATGACAGATAAAGATTGTTTACATGATGAAAATGGAAATTGTCTGTCTGGTGCATATATGACCAAAGACGAGTATAATCAGGCTATAAACGGGACTTATAGAGAAAGTAAAGGGTGTGGGGTAGAAACAAAAATGGGGTTAGAGCTTTGTGAGACATATGCCAGAGACCCTAAATTTTATGGTTTAACATATTGTGTGGGTTGTGGTACTCACCTACCAGTATCTGAATTTAGATGGACTGATGGTGAAGTAGTAGGGTCATAATGCAAAATAATGCGTTATGAGGTGGTTTCGTCCTTTTTAGGTTCATCTACTACGCTTTTAACAAAGGCTCTCTCAAATGCTTCCTGAATGGTGTGTATTAACCATACACCACCCCCAGACAATAACCCATTCAAGAAAATGACCAAATAAGGGTTATTTAACTCATAAGAACCCCATGGTGTTAATTGTGGGAGACCTAAACGAATCAATATGTAAGAAATTGCAAAACCCATCCATGTACCTAAACACATGAAACAAGAGAATAATTTATGGATGCTATATCCACCAGTACCGAAATTAGATAGAAAGTTTCTGAAACCTTCAAAGATGGAACCATATATCATGTTGTTACAGGCACCATAACAAGTAAGTAAGAAAAGTAGTGTAATCATAAAATTTTTATTCAAATATAATGATTCTATTACAATATGTAAATATTTATAATAAAATACCTTATGAAAGATTTCATTAAAGAAAAATTAGAAAACGAGTTGTTGAATGAAAACACCAGACAAAATGCTGGTATATTGATTCAATGTACTACGACAAATAGGTTCTTTTTATTGAAACGAGCAAACCCACCTCACAATGGAAAATGGGCGTTGCTTAGTGGACAAATGGATAAAGGAGAAGATTCATTAGGGGCAATAAAAAGAGAGATTGGTGAAGAGATTTCAATCAATCCAGATATCATAGACATTCAATTCGTTCAAAAAGATGTGAGTCCAAATTCTGGAACAATATTCTTTTTTTATAAGGGTTATGTAACAGAAGAATTTGAACCTAAGTTAAATGAAGAAAACGTAGGTTATATTTGGGCAAGCGTTAAGAATATTCCACAACCAATTTTCCCAGGACTTCCACAAAAAATGGGTCAAGCTTGATTCATTCAAAATTAATTAGTATATTTGCATATGAGAAATATGTTTGATGATGATTTAGACGATGACAATAGACTGGCAACGCCTAAAGATATTGCTGAAGTCGAAAAAGAAAAATTAGTAGACAAATATAAAACTGCTTTAAGCAAGGGTCAACTAATAAATGAAATTAAAAAGGGTTTAGGTGAAGAAATAAAAAAGAATCCTAATAGAGTTAAGGTTATTGAAAAAACTTGGTCTCAAAAATTAGGGTTATTCTTTAAAAAGATGTTTACTAAATTTTAATGAAAGTTACAATGAAATACGAAGATTTGATAGCGACAGTTTCTGAAATTGTTCAAAACGAAAAAATATTTAAGAGTGGTATGATGCTTGTTTATAGATTAGATGAGAGGACACACACACAATTGAATCAATTATTATTTTATAAAACGAATCCAATAACTACAAAGTTTGAACCCAGTGATGAAGTCGAAGTTGAATTGGGTGGTATAATAGTAAGGTTGATAAAAATTAAACCAGATGACCAGACTCTTTAAGAAATATTTTTGGAAAACATTATACTATGATGTAAAATGGGGTGTAATTAATTTATTTACACACTTTAAAGTAGTGTGGAGATCGAGACCATGGGATTTTAATTATCCATTAGCAATTTTTAAATTTAAATTAGAACAATTATCCAAATCTGTTGAAAATGGGTGGGAAGAGGAGATTTCAAGGGATAAAAAAGTTAAAGACATGAAAAGATGTATTGAACTTATAAATCATAAATTGGAAGATGATTATATAGACAGGGTTGGTGGATTAAACTCATATAAATACTCACTTGATTTTGAACCTTATGAATATGGTGCTGACGGAGAAGTAAAAACATACACGATGATCGAACCTAGGTCTCAAAAAGAAATAGAAGAAGATGAAAGTGCATATCATAAAGCAATGGCGTTGGAAAGCAGAGAATGGGATGAACTTTGGACACTTGTAAAAAATGGAGCACAAGGATGGTGGGACTGATTAAACAGAAAAAAGTTTTATTAGATTGGCCAGAGTTTCAATATGTAGCTGGAGTAGATGAAGTTGGAAGAGGTTGTGGTGCTGGACCAGTTGTAACCGCAGCAGTAATCCTACCAAAAGGATTTAGTTCACCCTTAATAAGGGATTCAAAAAAATTATCTGAGAAACAAAGAAATGAAGCATACAAACTTATTGTAGATAATGCATTGGCGATATCCTGTAATGCTGGGTCTGTTTCAGATATTGATGTATTAGGAATAAATAAGACCACTTTTAATACTATGCATAAATGTTTAGAGGGACTATCAATAAAACCAGAATACATATTAGTAGATGGACTTTATTGGGACACTGACGATAAGAATGTGTCTTGTATACCTAAAGGTGATGACACATATACTTGCATAGCAGCAGCAGCGATAGTAGCAAAAGTTAGACGAGATGAATATATGACCAAACTACATGATCTTCATCCTAATTATGGGTGGGACACAAATAAGGGTTACTTAACTGAAACTCATATTGCTGGTTTAAAAACCCATGGAGCAAACAAATATCATAGAAAAATATTTGTTAAGAATTTTGTGAAAAATAATTAGTTGATTCTCAATTAGTTATAGGGTTCTTAAAAAAATAAATTGAAATTTACTTGACAGAGGGGTTTTATTTTCGTACCTTTGCACCACAAATAACAATTTTCAGAAATTTAAAATATTTTTATGTCTAAAACTACACTATTGGGTGCTATGCAAACCAACGATGTGCTTACCGAAAATGGTATGCCTACAAATTCTTCATCCCTTAACCACTGTGTTGACTTATTTTTCCAAATAGGTGCAATGAGAGGTCAAGATAAGACTCGTCTTATTAATGCCTTTACAAAGGCGTTTGTTGAAAATCCGTTGACAGCTATGAAACTTTTGTTTTGGGCTCGTGACGTTAGAGGTGGTGCAGGTGAAAGACAAATCTTTAAAGATATTATGTCATATCTTGCTACAAACAGAACTGTAGTATTGGCTAAAAATCTTCATTTGGTAACAGAATATGGAAGATGGGATGATCTATTAGCCTTGATCGGAACAAAATTAGAAAAAAACGCATTGGAACTTATCGCTAAAGGTTTAGCAGATAAGAATGGTCTTTGTGCTAAATGGATGCCACGTCCAAACGTTGGTAACCGTGACAAAAAGAGACATGCAAATGTTATAAGAAAATTCTTAGGTTTATCACCAAAGGAATATAGAAAATTATTGGTTGAAAACTCTAATACAGTTGAACAATTGATGTGTGCTAAGAACTTTGGTGCTATTGATTATTCTAAATTGCCATCAAAAGCAATGTCAGACTATATGAAGGCGTTTTCTAAAAGAGATTTAGAAAGATTCCAAGCATATTTGGAATCAGTTGATAAGGGTGAAACAACTATCAATGCTGGTGCGGTGTATCCATATGATATCGTTAAGAATTTAAGATTTGGTTCTGCACAAGGTGCTAACACACAATGGAACGCATTGCCAAACTATCTTGAAAATTCTAAAGAAAGATTTATGCCAGTTGTTGACGTGTCTGGTTCAATGTCATGTCCTGCTGGAAGCAACCCAAATTTAATGTGTATCGATGTAGCGATATCTTTAGGTTTATACATATCTGAAAGAAACGAAGGTATGTTTAAAGATGCGTTTGTTACATTCTCAACACATCCAAAACTTCAAATTTTGAAGGGGTCTTTACAAGACAGATTTAATCAATTGGCAAGAGCAGAATGGGATGGGTCAACAGATATCGAAGCGGTATTTAGACTTATCTTGAGCAAAGCACAAGCAGGTAAAGTAGCGGAAAGCGAAATGCCAACAATGATTATGATTTTATCAGACATGGAGTTTAATGGTGGAACAAGTGGAAACTGGAATCTATCAGCACAACAAATGTTTGAAAAGATGTATAACGAAGCGGGTTACAAAATGCCAAAAGTGGTATATTGGAATATCCAAAGTCGTCACGATAACGTGCCAGTAGCGTTTGATAAAAATGGTACTGCATTGGTGTCAGGTTTCAGTCCAGCATTGTTAACAAACTTGTTGGGTGGAAAAGATTTATCTCCAGTATCAATGATGTTGGATGTAGTAAATTCAGATCGTTACTCAAAAGTAACTATATAATATTTTGCTGATTTGTGTAAAAAGGTGTATACTGCAAACAAAAACTATACATCAGATGAACAATCAAAACGTAGGGATTCCATGCCTCTAAAAAGAATATAAGGAAGAACCTTCAACACAGGGTTAGAAGTAAAAGCCCCAACACCTTGGCGAGTAAGCAAAACTAAAAAGACTAGAGAAATCTAGTCTTTTTTATTTTATACCCTTTACACTTTAAAATAAAATCCATATACTTGTTTATTATAACATTAAACTAATATTAAATGAATGAGAATCCTAATTAAAGAAAGCGATCAATTTACAAGTTCACTACATGAAGGTAGAACAGTGTCTGAATATTTGGTATATTTGATGAAAGAAGATAGACCAATAGAGTGTTATCTTGAACTGGGTGAAGATGCTAAAAAATATAGGGTTAACGAATTGTTATATAATCATTTTGGAGTAGTAAATAAATTATCTTTAGATGAAATACTTTATGAAGTATCGTTTGAGGAATTCAAAAATCAAAAGTAAAATGGAACAATCAGTATTAGAAAAAGTAAAAAGATTTGTTGAACTATCAGCAAAATTTTCAAAGTCAGAATCAGATATTTTCCCAAATAAGAAGGAAATGGGTTATTCTACGGGGTCAATTAATTTTGTAAATGGTGGTGGGTCGTTTAATTCTGTAACAACATTTACGACTGATACCATGTATGTTAATGGTAATTTCGTTCTTAATGGTAGAGAAATTTATATTGATAGAAATGGTGAAATTAGAACAAAAGATAACAAACCATTGACAAGAGGGGAGCAGTTTCAAGCGGAAGCAAAAGCATTGGCATTAGTATCTGACGAATTTGATGAATATAATAACCTTAGAAGTGTGCTTGGTGAATATTTCAGTGCACTTAATAAAATCCAAAAATTAGATTAATATGGAAAAAAATTATCCACTAATCATCGTATTCTACTTAGATAGAGAATTGATGAAAAACAAAGACATCGTAGGACCATTCGCTGAGTCGGTAAATAAAGTCTTGGCACAAAAAAATGCTAATGCTATTGCTTTCTTCATTCCAACAGATGGTCAAGAAAGAGTAGAGTGTATTAACCCAGCAATAGTACCTGATACAGAAATGTCTAAAATTAATAAAATGATGGAAGACATAAAAGTAGCGTTTTCAATCGGTGATGATTCTGTAAGTGATGTTCCAGATGTAGAAATAGTGACAGATAGCAAAACATGTGAGTGTGGTGCAAATAAAGAATGTGAATGCGGTAAAAACCAATAATATGACAAACGAAGAAAAGGGTAAAATCTATGATGCTTGTGTGTGGGAAAGTGATAGATTACAAAGGATAAATTCTAAAATAAAGTCAGAATATCCTGTGAATGTTCCAGCAGATAAACAACTTATTATAGATAAGAACAACGAGACAATAGCGAAGATAGTTAAAAGATTAGAAAGTCTTTATCTTTAAGGTCTTGTAGTTCTTCTTCTAATTCTAGTCATTTTCCATCCAGTTTTTTCATGGATGAGGCGATACATTTGACTTACCGTAGCTAGAGTAGCAGTACCCATAAACAATAAACTTTTAATTTTTTGTTTTTTAGATATGTAACCTAACACTTGGTGAAGTCTTTGGGCATCATCGATGCATTTACATATAATCATATCGAAATAGTCTTCATTGTAGATCACAAGTTTGTTGTGTACCACAATTATTTGTTTAACCATATTTTTCTTGTGTGCACCAGTTACAAGTTTTTTAACGATATCTTTGATCGTATATAAATTATAACCCTTACCAAATATAAAAAAGTTTTCTTCTTCGTTAAATTCTATTGAATCCAATATAGTCCAATCACCAAGTGGTTTTTCGATATATGTTTTACCGTAATCATCTCTAAGGGTTCTTCTAACATCTCCTTTTTCTGTGTTCTTGGTAACACATATCATATATTTTACTGGGATTATTCCTTTGGGTGTTTTGATGTGTTTTTTAGGAAACAACACCTTATTTTCTTCTTTTATAGCACGGTAGTGACTAAAAGCAGATTCCTTAGTCTTGCTTTTGTATAATGTCTTTTTGTACTTACCGTTTTTTGTTAAAACAACCCTATAAAACATGATTTATTTGTTTATATCAATAATAATACGTACCTTTGCACAAAATTAAATAGTTCCTATGAGTAAAAAGGATTATTACGAGGTATTAGGTGTAAAAAAGGATGCTTCAGATGAGGATATAAAGAAAGCATATAGACAAAAAGCAAAAGAACACCATCCAGATAAAAACCCTAATAACAAAGAGGCAGAAGAGAAATTCAAGGAACTATCCGAGGCATATGAACACTTATCTGACCCCGATAAAAGGTCTAAATATGACATGTTTGGTCATGCCATTCCACGTAGACCACAAAGACACGAATATAGACACCAAAGACCTATACGGAAAGGTGCTAATAAGACGCTTACCATTAAACTAACTCTTGAAGAGATATACACTGGTGTCAAAAAGAGGTTTAAGTACAAGAGAAACGATATTTGTGACCCTTGTAAGGGTAATGGTGGTAGTGATATGAAACCTTGTGGGGTTTGTGGTGGTAGTGGTTTTGTCTCTCAAATCCTTCAAACACCTATAGGTAACTTCCAACAAACTTTTACATGCCAATCCTGCCATGGAGAAGGTGAAATGTATACACACGTTTGTGAAAAATGTAATGGTAATGGTACAAAGATCGCTGAAGAAACAATCGATGTTGAGATACCATCTGGGATTCAAGAAGGGATGACCTTTTTAATGGAATTAAGAGGGGATTACATCAAAAAGGGTGTACATGGTGATTTAATGATCGCTATAATGGAATTACCACATAAAACATTTATTAGGAATGGTAACACATTAAAAATGAATCTCAAATTGACCTATCCGCAATTGGTTTTAGGGGATAAGGTGGAAATTGATACAATAGAGGGTGGGAAGATTAGAATCAAAATACCAGAGTACAGTAATGCTGGGAGTAATTTAAGGATACCTAATAAAGGACTAAAAACCTTTAATAAAGAGGATGAAAGAGGTGATCTTATTGTGGTATTGGATATTGATATACCCTCTAATATTAGTGAGGAAGAGAGAAGTATTATTGAAAAACTAAAAGAATTTAAAAATAAAGTTGCAACCAATTAGTTTAATTAGTATATTTGTAAAAATAACGATAACTACAAATAAACTAAAACTAAAATGGCAAAGAAATTTGAAGAAGTATTCCCCGACACACAACAACTATTCGATAAACTAATCACTAAAGCTGATTTAGATCGATACATAAACATCAAAATTTTAGCAAACAACAAACTTAAAGAAATAGGTAAAGTTGTTAAAGCAAACGATCTAATTAAACACATGACCGATGAAGACATTATCATTCTATTGAATGAATTTGTTTTCGAGAAACTTGTCCCAGAACAAAAAACAATGGTTGCTGAAGAAATATTGGCATCCGTAAGTTTTGACACTGAAAACGGTAAGTTGGTGATAAGCAAACCAGATGTAATGACATTCTCAGGGTTATTGCGTAAATATACTTATGCTAAATATGAGGCATTGTCTATGACAATAAAAGGAATCTTCCAAGAAGAGAAAGAAAAAGAAGATGCTGCTAAAGCCGCAACAAAAGCCAATTATAAGAAAGCGGTATCAAGATAATATACTATGGACTATTCAAAAGAATTCAAAAATTACGCTATAAAACATATGGGGGTATCCTCATTGGATTTTCATTATTGGGAAAAACTACAAGATAAATTATATGGTGTTAATTCATCAATGACACCGTATGTTCTTGAAGAAAGAGAAATGCGTTATACACAAATAGATATCTTCTCAAGGATGATGATGGATAGAATCATTTGGTTAGCAGGACCAGTAAACGATTCAATGAGCACAGTGGTTCAAGCACAACTTATGTTCCTTGATAATTTGGATAATAAAGACATAACACTTCATATCGATAGTCCAGGTGGTTCAGTTAAATCTGGTTTATCTATTGTAGACGTAATAGATTATGTTTCTTCTGACATCATAACTGTTAACACAGGTATGGCAGCATCAATGGGTTCAGTATTATTAGGTGCTGGGACTGTTGGTAAACGATCAAGTCTTCCTCATGCTAAAGTTATGATTCATCAAAGTTCTGGTGGTGCTGAAGGTCATATAATGGATGCTGAAATAACATGGGAAGAATGGAAGAAGACCAATCAAATATTATTTGAATTGTTAGGTTCTTACTGCGGTAAGACAGCAGAGCAAGTAATTAAAGATGCCAACAGAGATATGTGGTTAACTGCTGAAGAAGCGGTTAATTATGGTATCATTGACAATGTTATTAAAAATAAAGTTAAAGGTAAAAAGAAATAATATGGGTAATAGAAAAGATAGACAAGCAAGAGCACTTGAACGTTTGCAAAAGCAATTGAAAAGTGGAAACAAAACTCAATATAAAACAAATAAGAAAGTTCCTTTGACTGAAACCGATATCAAAAGAATTGAAAAGGAAATTGCTATATTAAGTAAATAATTTTTGTAATTTAGTTGCTTTTTCGGTTTAAATATAGTATATTTACAAAAATAGTGATATTTATAGTATCCGCTGGTCAAGCCTCTTCCTGAAAAGGAACGTAACCAGAGGAGAGTATAAAAGAGTTCTTTGATTTATGGGGATACCAAGGTATTGACTGAGTATAGTCGTAATTGGCAAGCATGTAGTGCTAAATTGGAAGCACTTTAATCTGTCTATTAACAGTGAATTGACAACGATTTAATCGTAGCCGAAAATTTCCTTGAAAACTGCACCATGAGTGTGGGTTCTGGAGAAGTAGCATTTGCTTAAATAAATGCGGATGGTGATAATTCACCGAAAACTCTAAACAACTGGAGGATAAACTAAGAGTCTGGAAGCTGATGGCCAGAAAGTATAATTGGGAAACATTGTCGGAATAAGTAACCGAATAAACATGTAGAAAGTCTTTGAAGAATATTCAACACAGGGGTTCGATTCCCCTTATCTCCACAAGCCCTCCCAGCTACTGTCCTTCACTAGGAACTAACAGTAATAACCACCCCCAGTAAGTCGCTTTGCTGGGGGTTTTTTATGCTCTAACGTATATTTATATTATAAACAATTTATAATATGAAAAAATATTTCTTTGGTTGGCATAATATCAGACGATTCTTTGTAGAACTTGTACTTACACTTAGTAATAAACCAACGTTATTTAGTCAAAAGAAGATTATTGTTTATTGTATAGATTTTTCCATGCTTATAACATCAATTGTTTACATGTATCATAAGAGAGCGACATTAACTGCTGGTGATCTTTGTATGATAATCGGTATGTGGCTTGCTAAAGGTGCTACTAACGTAATGATGAATCAAGGAGATAAAAAAATGGGTTTCACACCACCTGAACCTACAGAACCAGTAGAAGAACCAACTGAAGTAAAATAAAAAAGGAGCATTACGCTCCTTTATTTTTATTTGCTGCTACCTGATGTAGGTTGAACAGGTTTTGGTTTTGGTTTACCGCATCCACATCCAAACAATACTTCTTTTTTTGTCATGACTTTAAGTTTTTAGATCGTGTTATGTTTACTAATAAATATCAATACAGAGCGAAATAATGTGAATTCTTATTGATTTATTTATAATATAGATTATAATTATACTATGTTCAATAAGAAATGTAAAGTATCGTTTATAAATCCTAAATGGGAATTCATAAAACAAAATGTTGTTTTAGATATCATCCCCAATATATCTGAATTGATATACATAGAAGAATTAGGCATGTATTTTGAGGTTATGAACGTTGTTCACAAACTAAACAACAAACAAAATATTTTCATCATCATCAAAGAATTTCCAGAAAAAGGGTAAAATTATATATGTTTGATAATCAACTTATTAACGTATATTTTGAAAAATAAGCATAAAATTACTTGACAAGTGCTGATTTTTTTAGTACCTTTGCATATATATAAGAAAGACGTTCTTTAAAAGTATTGAAAGTATTATCTAAAAAGATGAATTCTGCAAATAAAAACTATTCAAAGCAGAAGAAGGGTCGAGCCTTCGTTGATTGATGAGAGGTATTAGATACCAATCCGATCAACAGACGAAAGTCTTAAAAACACGACTTGTGAATGTTAACAAGTAAAAAGAAACAAACCTTCATCTTGGGATAACTTATTGGGTCAAGGAATCATTGCAGCAATTAAAACTCAACTCTGAAAATTGAAAAAAAATTGATTCTGACCATATACACCTTTAGTGTAAAGGCACAGACCCGTTTGAGGGTCGAGAGTAGGTATCAACTCCTACAGGGTGTACAAGAAAAGTTAGTTACAGCATTCAAAACGTTCGGAAACAAGTTTGGTCGCAAGATCAACGAGTCTCAAAAAACAATACTAACTTGAAACATATTGCGGGGTAGAGCAGAGGTAGCTCGCAAGGCTCATAACCTTGAGGTCGGAGGTTCGATTCCTCCCCCCGCTACACGTTAAACGACTCCAAGGGACGCAAAGCGACCCCCTCCAAATAGGTTGAAGGAGACGTAAATATTGCGGGGTGTGAGAAGAGGAATCTCAGTGGGCTCATAACCCACCGCCACAGTGCCTCGTAGGTTCGAATCCTACTCCCGCTACTAAAGAATCATTACAGCATATACTCTCTTGGATAGAAAAAAAGTTGATTCTGACCTAAATCCCCACTCAGTGGGGATTTTAATTTAAAATAATTAGTAATTAAAAACAAACCAATGAAAAACAAAATTCAAATTGAGATTCGTGCAGCCGAAGGTGGTGCAGATTCTAAGCTGTTGGTTTGTGAGATGAAAAACATCTACATCAAAACAGCAAAACTTTATAACCTTGACTGACTAACAGTCGAGGAGAGATTAGGTTTTGTTTCCTTGTGAATCACAGGTCCCTACGTAAAAAATTTATTTAAAAACGAAGCAGGTAATCATCGTTGGCAAAGAGTCCCGCCAACTGAAAGGAATGGTCGTGTCCATACCAGTTCAGTAACAGTGGCGATACTTGAGATCAATGATTATAAGGAAATAGAAATATATCCTAATGAGGTTCGTATTGAAACAACCAAGGGTTCTGGTCCTGGTGGTCAACATAGAAATAAAGTTGAATCTTGTGTGATCGTAACACATTATGCCACTGGTATAAAAGTGGTTCGTGATGGTCGTAGTCAACTTCAGAATAGAGATGATGCTATGAAAGAAATCAAAAGGCGTGTAAACGATTATTATAGAACTGGAAAGATCGAAGAAGATACAGAAGAAAGAAGAGACCAAATAGGTAACGGGGTCTGTAGTGATAAGAGAAGGACATATCGTGTAAAAGATGCTCTTGTAATAGATCATATCACTAACAAGACTGCTAGTCTTAAAGACATTCTTAGAGGTAGGTTGGAATTATTGTGCTAATTAGTTGCACTGTATTAAATTAATTAGTACATTTGCAAAAAGGAGTATGATAATAGAAGTAACGATATACGTATTTATTGCTTTGATATTTTCATCAATTAGACGTATCATAAGTGGTATGAAAAATGGGTGCTTCTATGCCAAAGGCAACCCATGGACAGTCCCGCAATTAGACAAATATATTAAGAATCTGCACTTCCTTGAAACACCAGCATGGTATTTTCAATTTGGTGCAGTTTTCTTATTTTACTTTGCTTTATTAAGAACCACTAACTATTCTACCGATTTCATACCAATATTTATTCAATTGTTATCAGCGTATTTGGTTACCATGGGTTCTAGTGCCATGGCAAGTTATCATTTTCAAGGATATATCAACGTTGGTTCTAATTTACCATTCGATGATGAAAAAGAAAATAAGAAAAGCGAATTTGCATTTGGTAAAACAAGTATTTGGTGGACAAGACCCAGTGAATGGTTAGGTATTGTAGGTAAGAAAAAGAAATGGAATATATTATTTGGTTTTGTTCTTATCGTAATAGGATTGTACTTAGGTTTAATTTATAAATAAAAAAACATGAAACTAATAGGAATAGTTGCACAAAAAAGAGCAGGTAAAGATACCATTGCTGATTTCTTAATTAATAATAACGGATTTCAAAAGTATTCGTTTGCAGACCCAATCAAATATGGTGCTATAGCAATGTTTGGTTTTACTAAAGAACAAATGTGGGGTAGTGCTGAAGATAAAGAAACAGTTGACCCACGTTGGGGGATTTCCCCAAGGAGAATGCTTCAGTTGATGGGTACAGAACTCTTCCAATTTGACATTCAAAAGCATTTAAAAGAAGGTGAATTTACTGTTGGTCGTAGTGTATGGGTTGAACGCTTTAAGATGTGGTATAAAGAAGAAAAGGATAAAGCGATCAAATGGTTTCTAACAGCAAAGACTGCTGGTATAGTTAATGGTAATCCAGAATTTAATGTTGTTATAGCGGATGTACGTTTCCCACATGAAGCAGATGCTATACGTGAGATGGGTGGGGAAATATGGAGAGTTGAAAGACCTTCATTGAAGCAAGAAGATACTCACGCATCTGAAAAAGAACAAGAATCAATAGTGGCAAATTATACTATTATAAACGATGGTACGTTAGAAGAGTTATATAGTAAGGTAAAAAACATTTTAAAAGAAACTTATGTCAAAGGTTAAAACCCCTACATTAATAAAAACTCCTCTAAGGTATCCAGGTGGGAAAAGCAGGATGGTGAAATATCTTAAAGATCATTTACCAGAAGAAAACACATGGGATGAATACAGAGAACCATTTATTGGTGGTGGGTCGATGTTTATCTATATGAAGCAAACGTATCCAACTAAACAATTTTGGATTAATGATAAGTACCATGCATTATATTGTTTTTGGAAAACATTACAAAGTAGTTCAAAAGAATTGTCTGAAAATATATTAGCAAAAAAGAAATTATATCCAGAAAGAGAAGTAGGTAGAGTTTTATTTTTAAGTTCACAGGAAGTTTTAAAAACATCTAAGGATGAGTTTGAAATTGCAACAGCATTTTATATTGTAAATAAATGTTCGTTCTCTGGGTTGACTGAGAATTCAAGTTATGCTCCTCAAGCATATGACCAAAATTTTTCTGATACTGGTATTCTTAAGTTACAAAACTATGGTGATATTTTAAAAGGGGTTAAGATAACAAATCTTGATTATAGTGAACTTTTGACTAATGATGATAAGGTATTAACTTACTTAGACCCACCATATGATATAAAACATAATACATTGTACGGTGGTAATAAAGGGAATCTACATAAGATATTCAACCATGAAAACTTTAGAGATACCGTTTCTAAATTCAGTGGCAAATGGTTTATATCATATAATGATAACCCTTATCTTAGGGGATTATTCACGAACTATGATATCAAAGATTTCGACACAATTTATTATATGAAATGTTCAGGTGAAAATGTAGTAACTAAAAAATCATCTGCTAAAAAAGCGATAGAATTAGTAATTAAAAATTATGTAATATAAATATTTGAAAAAAAATTTGCTTTTTTCATTTATTTGTTGTACCTTTGTCATATATTTATAAAACGATTCTGTCGTTTCAATGGTTAAGACGGGTGTCTCTAAAACACTTTATGTGGGTTCGAGTCCCATCGGAATCACGAAAAAACAGGTTTTTTTCATAAATTGAGTATATTTATTAATATAAAACGTAAACAAAATTATGTAGATTAACGAAAAATTAAGAGTGGTTTCAAGAAGAGACCTATCTATTGCACAACAAGCAGTCCAATCAGGACACGCTGCCATTGATTTTCAATATCAACACCCTACAGAAGCAGGGAAATGGCAAAAAGAATCAAACTACTTAGTATTTTTAACTGTAGCAGACGAGTCTGAACTTATCAAACTTATCTCTAAGGCAATCCTATCTGGAATCAAACATACTGTGTTCCGTGAACCAGATATTGATAACCAGATCACAGCGGTTGCATTTGAACCTACAGAAGCATCAAAAAAATTAACCAGTTCATGTCCATTATTAGGAAAGGAGTTAGTTAATGCTTAACGTTTCCATCGATACCAGAAGTGAGATCATATTTCACTTTAATAAAAAACACATAGAAGACCCAACTATACCAATGTGGGTAATAAAAACAAAAGGTGAAACATATTATGTTCATCATATTGATGTGGATAAAGGAGTCGGATTTTCAACTAAAGAAACTCCAGATAATCCACATACAAAGGGGTCTTTAAAATTTAGGGGTAAATTATCAATAACAACAAAAGAAAATGGTGATATAATGGCAAGGATATATCCATAAGGATTAAGGTCGGGTAAACAACGGGGAGTTACAGTTCCGCAAGAGCTGGTATGGTGGTTCGAATCCATCTCCGACCTCAAATATTGTCTATTAGCTCAGTTGGCAGAGCAGCGATCTCTAAAATCGCCAGTCGTGGGTTCGAGTCCCACATAGGCAGCAAACTAAAAATAAAAACTATGAAATAGATAAACAGAGCACCACCTTAAGATTTGTACTTGGACACTGCATGGACACATAGACATTAAAAATGTCCATGTTATAAATAACAATAATATAAATCTTAATACAAAACAAAATGGAAACTAAAACAAAACCAGAAAATTGGGTGTTCATAGAAGCAACACCTGAAAATATAGATAAGGCAATCAACAGTATAGTTGAGTTTGCAAGACAAAAAGGGTATCAAATAAAGGGTGATTTAAACAGAGGAACCTTTAGAAGTATTTTAGACTCATTAATGGGTATAGAATTTTCAAGCAAGGGACAAGAAAAGACCGTAAGACACTATCTTACTCGTTTAAATAAAAAGATCACACTAAGGCAATCTAATAGGTTTTTGAACCTATTATATAAAGGGGTATATGAAGCAGATAAAGCACCCCATGTTGACCTGTCTGAAAAAGAGTTGAAAATCAAAGCAGCACGTAAACTTTGGAAGGAAACTCAACAAAAAGCAGACGAATTTCTTAAACAATATAAGGAAGAAAAAGGTAATTTCTATAAACACTAAAAAATAAGGGTCGAAAGACCCTTTTTTTATGCCGAGAAATTAGGTTATGTCAAATATTGTTTGTACCTTTGTGTACTAATCAATATAAACGAAAGATGGGACAATTAAAGATTGATACTAGGAGTAACATAAGTTACATCGCTAATCCTAATAATCGTGACGTATACTATAAGTATTTAAATGAAGTATCTAATTTAAAACCTCTGTCAAGGGAGGAAGAATTAGAAATATTTAAAAAAATAAAACTGACCAATAGTCAAGTTTTAAAAGATAAAATTTGTAAACATAATTTATTGTTTGTTATTAGCGTAGCAAAAAGATATAGTATGTTTGTACAAAAATCCACACTGACACTGGAAGACCTTATATCCGAAGGGAATTTGGGTCTTTATTTAGCAATAGATAAATTTGATTATGAAACTGGTAACAAATTTATCAGTTATGCTATTTGGTATATTAGAATGCAAATTTTGAAATGTATTAGTGACAACATTAAGTCGGTCAGAGTCCCAACCAACATCCAATCAACACTCAGAAAACTATTAACCGAAGAAATAAGGTTAGAACAGAAATTTGGTGGGGTGGTGGATTCACAAGAATTATTTAATGAAGCAAAACGTTTAGGGATTTTTTCTAAAAAAGATAAATTTGGTAAAATACTAAACATAATGGGTAACTCAGCATCAGATAAAAGTCTAAGTGATCTTTTACATGATGAAGGTACAATGGAGTTTTCAGATACGATAAAAAGCGAGGATAGTGACCCTTATGAAGTTACTGAAAAGAAAGAACTAAACGAAAAGATATATAAACTTTTTGAGACAGTCCCAAACATGCCTACTAATGATAAGAATTTTATCATTTTATATTTTGGACTTTACGATAATGATGAACCAATCCCAGCAGAAGAAATAACTGCAATAGAAGAAAACATTACCAGATTAGAAAAAGAAAAACTTGAACTCATTAAAAGTGATTCTAAAGAAAAGGATGTGATTGACTGTTTAAAGGAAGAAATCATATCACTAAAACTAAAGATCAAACGTTTTAATAAAGAACCATTGACATTTAGGGAAATTAGTGAAATATACAACATAACACCAGAAAGTGTTAGGGGGAGAATGAATAAATGGTTAAGGAGAATTAGAAATAGGAATCGTTCAAACAGCGAATATTTTAGAAATAACTCATAAAAGATTTGGTAGTCTCATTTATTTTACCTACCTTTGTTGCCTAATTTAAAAACAACAAAATAAATGAGACAACTACTTTTTATCTTGGGTTTAGTGTTAATCACAATTCAAGCAGAATCACAGGATACATCTAAAACAGTATCACTGAATGATGTAGTAATTACTGGAGTAAGAGCAGACAGTAAGACACCAGTATCACAAAAGACGATAAAAAAGTCTTCAATTGATTCAACCTACCAAGGAGAAGAACTACCTCTAATATTGGATAAAACACCATCTGTGACATCACAAAGTGATGGGGGTCATCCAAACGGTTACACCACATTTAGATTAAGAGGTATCGATCAAACTCGTATCAATATGACACTTAATGGTGTCCCTCTAAATGAACCAGAAGATCAAGGTGTTTACACATCAAATTATCCTGGGTTTGTGAACAACATTAAATCAATGCAAATTCAACGAGGCGTTGGAACATCTACTAATGGTGTTGCATCATATGCTGGTTCTATTAATTTTGAAAGTCAAAATGGTATTCAAAAGAAAACTGAAATTGATTTGGGTGGCGGGTCTTGGAATACGCAACGTATAAATGTAAGTAATAGCACAGGACTATCCAAGAAAGGTTTTGCTTTATTTACTGATGTATCAGCATATAAAACTGATGGTTATAAATATCATTCAGGTGGTAGTGGTTATTCGTTTTTTACCAGTGGTGGATATTATAGCAATAAAGATATCGTAAAACTAACTGGATTCATCGGGAACTCAAAGAATAAGATGGCGTGGTTGGCAGTATCCGATTCAATGATTAAAGTTGATCGTAGAACCAATGACAATACGGAAGGTGATAACGATAATTTTACACAGACTCTCATTCAATTACAACACATGAGGAGCATAACAAGCAACTCAAAGATCACATCAACTATTTTTTACAATCGTTTGGATGGAGTTTGGGATTTAAGTCTTGCATCGATAGGTGCTGGAACAGACAAGATCAATTTCCAACTTGGTTCTAACTTTGGTGGTTTAATGTCAAACTATAACTATACCAACGATAAAGTAAAAATAAATTTTGGTGTTAGTGCTAACGAATATCAAAGGACACACAGTTCTTCTATGTACCCAGACACCAAAGTATTGTTCTATAAGAATACTGGGACTAAAAATGAGGTTGCATCATTCTTCAAAGTGGGTTACGATATAGGTAAACTTACATTGTTTGCTGATGCTCAAGGAAGAATGGTTGAGTTTAGTTATATTGGTGATACAACCATGCCAAAACAAACATGGTCATTCTTTAATCCAAAAGCAGGGTTAGTTTACAGTCAATCATCAACTATAAACTATTATGTTTCTGTTGGACAATCTCATAGAGAACCAACCAGAACTAATATGTTTGGTGGTAACGATAATTTGATTGGGTTTGTTCCTATTAAACCAGAAGAAGTGGTTGACTATGAATTGGGGACTAACATAGATAAAGAGAGACTTCAATTGCAAACCAATCTATATTACATGGATTTTAAGAACGAAATAACACTATTAGGTGCGTTAGGTTCAAATGGGTTACCTTTGATGACCAATGTATCCAAAAGTTTTAGAAGTGGTGTAGAAATCGATGTAAACTACCGTTTAAATAAGATGGTGAGTCTTGAAAACAATACTAACTATTCATATAATCGTATTGTAGATAATAACATTACGTTTCAACCATTGTATACCCCAGTTTTGGTATCAAACAATGCAGTGAAGATCACCTATAATAAAATTGTGTTTGGGATTACAGCGAAGGTAAACAGTAAAGCATATATAAATTTTGAAAACACTGTTACAACACCAGCGTTTGTGTTATATGGATTGAATGTTGGATATGAGAGCAAGAAATATGCTGTATTGATTACAGGAAATAACCTAACAAGTGTTAATTATTTCACAAGTGGTTATGCAATAGGAAACACACCATATTATTTCGCCAATGCACCAATGTCATTGTATGCGACATTTAAAATAAAATTGTAATGATAGAAATAGGTCTACAAGTTATTGCCATAGTATCAACAATATTGTGTGTTGTATTTACTGGTCAACAAAAAGTGATCTGTTGGCCAATGGGTATAATTAGTGTGTTGTCTTTGATCGCAATTTATGTGATGGAAGGTTTATATGCTCAAATACTATTACAAAGCGTATTCATGATTCAATGTATCATAGGTTGGTATAACTGGGGTGCTGTGGATAACTTAACTGTTACAAAAAAAGATACACATGTTTTTATTCAGCAGGTTGTATTAGTGATAGTTCTTGGTTTATTGTTGGTAGCGTTTCCTTTTGTTGAGATATCATGTATTGATGTTTTAGCAGCATTTATTGCGTTACTGGGTAACTGGTATCTAACTAAAAAGATCATCCAAGCTTGGTTATTATTTATGACATATAATCTTTTATTAATTGTTGTTTTAGTATCAAAAGAGATTTATCCTATTGCAATAATGAACGCTGTATTATTTTTTATTTCACTAAACGGTTATAGAACATGGAAAAAAGATTTAAAAACGGTTTAGTGTTAGGGAAGTTCATGCCCCCACATGCTGGGCATTTACATTTGATTAATACAGCGGCTGAACATTGTGAAAAAGTCTATGTGATGATTTGCTCTATTAAAAGCGAACCGATCAATGGTCTTATGAGATTTTTTTGGTTAAAAGAAATTTTCATAGGAAGGGACAACATAGAAATAATACATTGTACAGATGAAAACCCACAATATCCACATGAATGCAAATCAAACAATGAGTTTTATCTTGATTATTGGTGTCCAAGTGTGTATAGTCGTGTTGAAGAGTTGGATGTGGTCTTTACATCAGAAGAATATGGTGAAGCATTTGCAACGTATTTAGCGGTAGAGCATTTTCTTGTTGATATAAAAAGAAAAACACATCCAGTTTCTGGAACTGCTATAAGAAACAATCCATTTGCTAATTGGGAGTTCATACCAGATGTGGTTAAAGATTACTTTACAAAGAGAATTGTAATCATGGGACCAGAATCAACTGGTAAAACAGTTTTAACAAAAAATTTAGCAGACCATTTTTGTGTTGATTTTGTTGGTGAATATGGAAGAACATATTATGAAGAAACGATAACACCAGATCGTAAAATGGAAAGGGAAGATTTTTACAATATAGCGGTAAAACACAATGATCTGTTATTGGACAAACATGTTGGTACAACTCATAAGTGTTTAATTGTTGATACTGAAGCGATGACCACCAAAATATTCGGAGAAATGTATGTTGATGGTTATTATGATAACAGACTTGATGAAATAATTAAATACCAATGGTTTGATTTGTATCTTTTAATGGATGTTGATGTTCCATGGGTAGATGATGGAACAAGAGATTTTCCTAACAGCAGAGTTTCACATTTCAATAGGTTAAAAGACGAATTAACAAGAAATAACAAACCTTATATTGTTATAAGTGGGAATTATGATGAAAGATTTGAAAAAGCAAAACGAGCAATTAACGAAATCATCGGTTAAAGCAACTGTAATAGCAACCACTGCTCAATTACTTGAAATTGGTTGTATTAGGAGTTTAACTGGTCTGGAATTAGATGTAACAGACATCGACAGATGGTCAGGTATGTATGCTCCTTGTTCAAGTGTTACTTTTCAATATAAAGTAGGTGATTATTTTGTGGGAAATGAGGAGTATATTATTCCCACAAGATGGTTGAGTTTTAAGTAGTTTTAGATATTTACGTACATAACGTAATTTTAACCTAAAATTAACATGATTTTGAACTCACCAATAACTGAACTTCAGAAGAATTTAAAAGTTTTTAAAATAGTTGTAGACGAGAGGAATAGACAAAGTGCTGGGGGTAAGGTCTTTACAAAAGAAGAAAATGAAGCGTTTTCAGTACTTCATGAAGAATATTTACAATACGAAAAAGCAATAGAGTTATTAAAACTTGCTGGAATTAATTAATAGAATGAAAGAATTTATAAAACAAAAAATTAGAGAAGGTTTGATTACCGAAGAACGTATCAAATTTGATTTACCCATCCCAGATGACATCAGAGCAATTAAAGATGTCTTTAAAGCAAATGGTTTTAAACTATATGTTGTTGGTGGTGCAGTAAGAGATGCGTTGTTAGGTAAAACACCTAAAGATTACGATCTAGCTACTGATGCACTTCCAGACAAAGTAGAAGAGATGATGAAGGGTGCTGGATTGAAAACTCTTCCAACTGGTAAATCATTTGGTGTTATAAATGTATTCACTGATAAAGGAGAATATGAAATAGCAACATTCAGAGAAGATTTATCTGGTGGTAGAAGACCAGATGCAGTTAGTTTTACCAATATTGAAGGTGATGTTAAAAGACGTGATCTTACAATCAATGCATTATTCTACGATATTGACACATTTGAAATTGTTGATTTGGTAGGTGGTGTAAGTGATTTAAAAAACGGTGTTGTTAGAACTGTCGGTAGTGCTGAAGAAAGATTCGGTGAGGATAGATTACGTATTCTTAGAGCAATTAGGTTTGCTGGAAGATTCGGTTCGGACTTAGACCCAGCGGTAGATGCTGCATTAAAGAAGGATTCAAGTCTTCAAGGTATTTCTGGAGAAAGGATTCGTGACGAGTTTATGAAAGGAATTGCTTCTGCTAAATCAGTTAAGAAATTCCTTACAATGATATGGTTATATGGTTTATTTGATTGGGTTTTTAAAGATTTAGATGTAGATAAAAATTTTGTTGAGGATAAAGACCCAATTGTCGTTATCGCTTCAATGCTTAAAAAGAATAGTATTGGTATACTCACTAAAAAACTCAATGAGTTAAAATATACAGTAGAAGAAATCAAAGCAATAACGTTTCTTATAGCATTATTGAAATTATCTGTAGATACCGCTGTAACACTTAAAAGAGCACAGAAAAATGCTGGGGTCACCCCTCAACAAATGAAATCCTTTGCTAATAGAGAAGGTATTGACAAGACATTATTAGATGCTTTCATACGATTCGATTTAACAGTCAATGGTCAAGAGGTTATGGATACTCAAAACATAAAACCAGGACCAGAATTAGGTCAGACAATTCAAAAAATGGAAACCAATAACTTTAAGAAGTTATTGAATTAACGAGATATTTATAATAAACTACTTATTATGACAGAAAAAACAAAAGAAGCGTTAATCCAAATATTCGGGACTAAAATAGGTCTTGTAGGGGTATCATTCGTATTAATTGTGATCTTCGGTACATTAGGTAACTGGTATGACTGGTGTAAAAACGTCATGCTTATTCTTTGTATTTACCCCCTTATTATAGGGTTGTTAATGATCGTATTTGGTCTGATTATCAACCCAATACGAGCGTTGATCGAAAAAATAAATTCCAAAAAGAAACGTTAATTCGCAATTCGCAAATTGCGAATATCTCATATCGCAATATGCGATATTTTGTCCATTCTTAAAAAAAAACTTGCATCATATTGTTTAAATTAGTACATTTGTATTCTAATAACAAATAACTAAAAACCAAAAACAAAATGAGCAAAACAAGAACAACAAAGAGAACCGCAAACACTTCTTCAGAAGTTAGCGTAAAGAATGGTATCAAAGTAATCAGAACTGCCATTAGAGAAAGAGTATCTTTATCAGAAGCATCAAGACAACATAATTTCGGAAGAAACTATGTATCTGATATCAAGAGCAGAATCACAGAATCTTATAAGAACAAGAATGTATCAAGAGAATCTTACAATACATTCAAACAACTTTTAAGAAGTTACAACGCTTAATATTCTAAGCTATTTCAAAGATAGCAATTTGTAATCCGAAAGGAATTAGCACCTAAAAATTTGTACAATGGGTTAGAACCCTTTATTAACTTTAGTTGATAACGAGTGTTGTAAGAAAACGGTACAATTACAAATAGTTTTGATGACATTGGTAATGAAAAGAGAGACTGCAACCCAGTAGGATAGCCGAAAGGCGTAAGGAAATCAGGACATCTTTCCAATATGGAACTACCCTTATGGAATAGTCACCAATGTAAAAACCATTAGAATATGTTGTATTGCATTGAAATCACAAGAGAAATAGAAGAGTTTATGGTTCAACATAAAAAGTTTGACCATGAACCAACCAGAGAAGAAATTCTCGCATACGTTGATACATTGGATTGTGGTTATGATGATAATTATGGTAAAATAAATTATTATAGAGTAGATTAATATTCAAGATCATGTCAAAACCATTATTTCACGCTAAGAGTTCTGCTAAACAATATGGGGGCATTTGGGAAGACTATATGGAAATTCACGAATTCATGGATAGTTCTAAAGCAGCGTTCCCAGATAATAGACATCGTGCACTAACACATAATTCTTGGTTCATAAGCACAGTACTACCTAAAGTATTTGGTGAAACATTCAGAAGAAAATCCGATAATAAACTTGTTAACACCAGAGACATTGGTGAACAACATGTATTGGAAGACTATAAATTCAAATTCATTCCAACTCCTCAAGATTTCTTACAAGAACTGGATTTTTTACCTTGGATGCAAAATGGTATGGGTGAATCTCCATCAAGTCATAAAAAAATCGAAAAGAAAAAATTATTAAAAGATAAAGATTCTGATAAGATAGTTTTAAACGAGGAGAAACCAGTAGTGGATAGACCACATTTGACAATACCAGAAGGAAATATAGTGTTGGATGGAAATAGAGGTCGCAGTGATCTTAGAAACATAACATTAGATTAATGGATTATAATTGCGAGGTAAACATAAATGGTAAACCCTACAAATTTGAAAGTGTAGAGGATGACCCACTTATTTTTATAATGAAGGTTGATGAACAACATCATTTATATAGACAAATTGATTGTGATTCCCCAACAGAAAAAATGACATTACATAAATACTATAATGGGGTGATTAATTCAATACCAAAAGAAATGGTTTTCTCTCAAGATGTTTATAATGGGAAAGAAATAGTTTCAGAAGACTTCATGAAAGTATTATTAGAACACGTATTACATAAACTTTAAATAAATAAAACAATGGTAAACGAAAAAACACAAAAATTATTTGACCAAATTCAAAAAGGAAAAGAAGAGATAGATGCTATTAAAAAAGAATTAGCGACTAAAGTTCAAACAACTTTTCATGAACTATCAAAAGAGTTATTTACTCTATATCCAGAACTAAAATCTTTTGGTTGGACACAATACACACCTTATTTTAATGATGGTGAAGAATGTACATTTAGAGTTAACCATAGATATCCAACTATAAATGGTTTTAATTCTGACTATGGTAAAGAAGGACCAGAAGGTTGGATTAATATAACAGAAGGTGCTCAAGAACAGATTTATGATAGTGGTTTCAAACCTAATCCTAATTTCAACCCTTACTATAAAGAAATCATCGATAACGTTAAAGAATTTTTAAGTAAGTTTGGAGATGATGATTTTTTAAGCATTTTCAATAACCACGTTGAAGTTACAATAACTGCTGACGGTGTAAAAACAGCAGAATACGAACACGAATAAAATGGTAGAATTAAAATTATATTATTTAAACCCTAATGATTATGGTGACGAATGGTTCACTATTGCTGAGAATAAAGAACAAGCATTAAAAAACATCATTAAATCTATAGAAAAAGAAATGGAACTTGATGACGCTATGTTTAACAAGTTTCATTTACAAGACATTAAATGGATTAGTAAAATTAACCCATCAGATCAAACAACTTTTTCAGGTAAATACACACTTGATGAATATAAAAATGGTGGGGTTATTCGTTCGGAATTAGCATAAATGAAAAATATTTTAAAAAACCCTTGCTTTTTTCAATTTAATGTAGTACCTTTGTAAAAGAAATTAAGAAAAAGAAGAATTTTTTAGAAAAACAGCATATTTATAAAGACATGAAAAGAATTAGCATACATATGATATCGATTAGTAATTGGAGACGTAATAGTCATCTGATCG